>OLOC01000360.1_pt1 | contig 36214 bp, 37 predicted proteins | sample 1643111 | NCBI WGS metagenome assembly OLOC01 (sample SAMEA3136633, study PRJEB25190) | human gut metagenome
TGCCGGCGCGGGCGTAGCGGCCGGCGCCGGCGTAGCGGCCGACGTGGGCTTTGGACCTGCCGAGCGAGCTCCGCCGCCCATGAGTTCATCGGCGGTCCAAGGGCGGTCGCTCATCACGTCGTCGAGGCTCAACGCAAACAGATCGTCTTCGCCCTCGTCAAACGCGCGTTTCGCATGCCTGGCGGCAGAAGCGAAGCCTCCGCGGCCGTTGCGTGATGCGTTGCTCGACCCCATCTTGTCCCATCCTTTCGAACTGTCTATCTCATCGATTATATGGAACTTGCCCTGCGGCCGAGTCTTGGATTCGTGCATTCCAGAACTCGCGCCCAAAAGGGGAGGGGTGATCCGGCCGAGTTGCCTACTTGTCGCCGGCGGCAGCCTTTGCCTCGTTGAGGTAGCTATAGAAGCTGTACTTAGAGATGCCAAAGAACTCGCAGGCACGCTCGCTCGACTTGGAAATGAGGAAGGCGCCGCGACGGTCGAGGTAGCCAATGGCGCGAATGCGCTCATCTTTGGTCATAAGGGCTGCAGGCTTGCCCACGTATTGCTCGCACTCGCGCAGCAGATCTTCGAGCAGGTCGCCGATGTTTTTGGTAATGGGCTCGGGCTCGGTGTGGCCCGTGGAGCCGGTGCCGGTAAAGGCATCGAGCGAGCGCTCAAAAGCTTTCATGAGCGTAATGTCAAAGTTAATGCCTAGAATGCCGACGGGCTTGCCCTCGTCGTTGCGGATAAAGATAGTCGAGGACTTGAGCAGCTTGCCATCGGCGGTTTTGGTGAGGTATGGCTCGCGGTCGTGCACGTCGGTGATGCCCTCGTGCATGGACTCAAGCACAATATGGCTGGGGCCGTCACCCAGTTTACGCCCGCTGACGTGGCTGTTTTCGATCACTACGATGGAGTGGTCCACGTCCTCGGTTTCCAAGTCGTGGACGACGACTTCGCAGTTGGGGCCAAATTGGAGCGCTAGGCCGTGTGCAAGGCGCTTGTAAAACTCAATCTGTGCGGGAGTCATGGGTGCCTTCCTAAAAATTTGTTTGGGCACACTTTGCCACAAATGCCACATGGTCGCAAATAACGAAAGCGTCGCTGCGTTATGTGGCCGCCAACGGCCAGGACACCATCTTTATGCACCCGCGACGCGAGTTATGGGTACGATGTCTTCAGGGGAGGTATCGACATGAAACTTGGTTGCGTCATTATGGCTTCGGGCGAGGGCAAGCGGTTTGGCTCTAACAAGATGCTTGCCGATATCTGTGGCGAGCCGCTGATTGTCCGGACCATCGATTCGGTTCCCCGGGGCTTTGACGTCGTGGTTTCGACGCGTTGGCCCGAGGTCGTCCAGATTTGCGAGGACAAGCAATGCCCGTGTGTGCTGCACGACGGCGAGCTGCGCAGCCAAAGCGTCCGTGCGGGCCTTTCGTGGGGAGTCGAACGCAACTGGAAAGGTTGCCTCTTTTTGCCGGGCGACCAGCCGCTTGTGAGCGCGGATTCTTTTGAGGCCATGGTTCGCGTGTTTGACGAGCGTGGCCGCAAACATCCGGTGCGCTTGGCGTGCAACGGTGAGCCTTCGAGTCCGGTGCTCTTTCCGGCGGAACTGTTCGATGCGCTCATGCGTCTTGAGGGCAAGGACGGCGGCGGTTCGATCCTCAAGGGCCGTACCGACGTGGTGCTGGTCGAGGCGCGTGCCTACGAGCTGTGGGACGTCGATGCCGCCGAGGGGCAGCGACGCATAACGGAGCATATCGCGGCCTGCTCGTATTTTGATCGCGTGGCCAACTGTATGAATCAATAAGGAGCAACATGATCATCTCAGGGTGCTCTCTCAACATCGGGTAGCTAAAAGAGCCCCGTCCCAAATTAGCTACCCCTGGAGGCTGGTAGCGATGACGGGGCGGCCGAGGGCTGCTTCGAAGCGGTCGGCCATAGCCGGGTCGCTGAGCGTGTCGACTTGGTTGAGCATGATGCGAGCGGTGTTGAGTTCCAGCGCCTGCATCTCGGCATTGAGCACCTGGGCGACGCGCTCGGGCGTGGCGATGTCGGTGAGCTCGCAGCCGCAACGCTCGCAAAAGAGCTCGGGGCGGTGAACGGCTTCGTTGATGGGCTTGCCGAGCCCCGAGGCGCCGACGACCCAGACGATGTTGACCGTGCCAGGGGGAATCACCGGCTCCCAGGCGGCGTGGGCCTTGAGCGGGAGCCGCTTGCTGCCGTCCGCCTCGGCCAACACATAGTTAAAGCGCTGCGCCAGCTCGCCGAGCGGCTCGGCGGGGGCGGAGAGCTTGCCTGTCTCCGGGTCCAAGACGCCTGCCTGGCAGATGCTTCCGCGCGCAAGGCCCGCGCATGCCTCGCAGGTGCAGCCGGGAACATGTAGGGCCCCCGGCTTCCAAGGCGCGGCGTCCAGGCGACGGCTCGACCCGTCCCATGGCACGCCGGCAACGGGAAGCATATGCGTGGTGGTGCAGAGGAGCACGCGGCCGCCAGCGCGCATAAGCTCAAGGCCGAGCGTCTTTAGCAAGGTCGACTTGCCGCCGCTGCCGATAATCGCGGTAATGCCCGGCTCGATCTTGAGCGCGGAGGCAAGGTTTCCGCCTGTCGTTTCCATCTGTTCACCGCCGTATAATACTGTGATAATAAATAATCATCAGAGAAGCGGTCGAACCGCTTTTGCTCTGCTCAAACCGTAGCACAGGGAGGTGCCCCGGGAATGCTCGTTTATGTTCGCGGCGCCGGCGATATCGCCACGGGCGTCGCCGCTCGCTTGGTGCGCGCCGGCGTGTCGGTTGTCATGGCCGATATCGCGGTTCCCACGTGCATCCGCCGCACAATCTGTTTTTGTGAAGCCATTCGCCTGGGCGAGGTCCAGGTCGAAGGCATTCGCGCTCGCTTGGCACAGACGGCGGCTGAGGCGCTTGCGATTACCGAGGCTGGAGACGTCGCCGTTGTGGTGGACCCCCAGGCCAAAATGCTCGGCGAACTGAAACCTGCTGCCGTGGTCGACGCGATTTTGGCTAAGCGCAACTTGGGCACCACGCGCGATATGGCGCCTGCCGTCATCGCCGTGGGGCCGGGCTTTACCGCGCCGGTCGATTGCGACGCCGTGGTCGAGACCATGCGCGGGCATTTTCTCGGCCGCGTCATCACCCAGGGCTCGCCCCAACCCAATACGGGCGTGCCGGGCATCATCGCCGGCTATGGCAAAGAGCGCGTTATCCACAGCCCCGCCGCCGGCGTGTTTCGGTCCGACCGCGAAATCGGCGACATCGTGAGCGCCGGAGACGTGATTGGCTACGCGGGCGATACGCCCATGTGCACGCAGATCGATGGCTGCCTGCGCGGGCTTTTGGCGAACGGCGTGCAGGTGACCGAGGGCTTTAAATGTGCCGACGTCGACCCGCGCGGCGATGCCAGCTATATCAACTACATTTCGGACAAGGCGACGTCGGTCGGCGGCGGCGTGCTCGAGGCGCTCGCCATGCTCACCGGTGTATTCCAGGGATAGGAAGCGACGATGGAAAAGCTCGATGTGGTGAATGCTGCGCTTGGCGCTCTGAAAGCTGGTAAGACGTGCGAGCTGGTGGTAGTTGCCGGCACGGCAGGTTCATCGCCGCGCGGCGTGGGCGCCTGGATGGCCGTCTTTGCCGATGGCAGCCAAGCGGGTACCATCGGCGGCGGCAAGATCGAGCTCTTTGCGCTGAACGAGGCGCGCGAGCTGCTGGCCGCAGGGCAATCGCGTCTGGTCCGCTACACCATGGGCGGCGAGAACTCCGATACCGGCATGATCTGCGGCGGAGCTATCTGCCTGTGCTATCTGCACCTGGATGTATCGCAGGCGCCGTTGTTCCAGTCGGTTGCCGATGTCTTGGCGTATCGACGCATCGGCGACTTCGTCATCGACTTTGAACCGTTTGTCATCCAGGCCCTCGAGGGCGATGTGGCCGAGCGCCATGGCGAGGCGTCGCGCCATACCATTGCCGGCTGCCCCGAGCTTTCGCTGGTGGAGGAGGGGAGTAAGGTCACCTACACCAACGCCGCCTCCGAGATTCCCCCGGCGCACATCGAGACGCTCTGCCCCGAGGGCCTGACCTACATCTTTGGCTGCGGACACGTGGGCGCCGCGACGGCGCGCGTGCTCACGGCGGCGGGCTTTGCCGTTGTGGCGTGCGATGACCGCCCCGGCACGCTGACGTCCGAATGGGTGCCCGGTGTCTACGATCGTCGCCTGGTCGATTACAAGAACCTGAACGAGCTGTGTCCCATCGGCCCGCGCGACTTGGTGGTTGTGGCCACAGCGGGCCACAAGTCCGATCTCGACGTGGTGATTCAGGCGATGCGCGCCAAGCCTGCCTACCTGGGCTGCCTGGGTTCGCGCCGCAAGACGGCCTTTGTACGCGCCCGCCTGGAGCAGGAGGGCTTTACGCAGGAGCAGATCGACGGGCTGCACCTGCCGATCGGCGTTGCCATTCAGGCCGAGGATCCCGAGGAGATCGCCATCTCCATCGCCGCCGAGATGATTCACCTGCGCCGTACCAAACTCGTCCCCCGCAAGCGCTAATCGCATCCCCGTCAATAAGTTGCGGTGAAATACGGATTGTTTAAGCCTGTTAGGCCGCCAAACAGTCCCTATTTCACCGCAACTGCTGTTTGACCCCGGGGGATGCAGGATTACGGGTCAAAATGCTACCTGTGCCATATGCCCTATAATGTCCGCTCGTTGAGCGGCATGGTGCCGCTGCCTAGGGTATGGGAGGCGCAAATGGCAGAGTCGGCAGCAGGGGATGCCCTGTTCGAGCGTACGGGAAAAGTTTCGTTTGTGCAGGTATTGCCCCATGCGCTGCAGCATGTGCTAGCGGCATTCGCGGGTATCGTCACGCCCGCTATCGTCATCGCGTCGGTCTGCGGCTTTACCCCTCAAGAGGAGGCCGCCGTCATCCAGGCATCGCTCGTCCTCTCGGCGCTCGACATTTTCCTTCAACAGTTCCCCATAAAAGGTGTCGTCGGTTCGGGCCTGCCTATCGTGATGGGCGCGAGCTTCACCTTCGTGCCGGCGCTCAAGGCGGTCGGTCTCGAGCTTGGCTTTGAGGCCGTGCTGGGCGCCCAGGTAATCGGTGGTGCGCTCGTCATGCTTTTCGGCTTGCTGTTTAGGCGCGTGAGTTTTCTGTTCCCGGCCCCGGTGCTCGGCACCGTCATCTTTGTCATTGGCCTGTCGCTGTGCCCGGTGGCAGTTGCCTCCATGGCGGGCGGGGAGGGCGCTGCCGATTTTGGCAGCGTCACCAACTGGGCCGTCGCGCTCGTGACGTTTGTCGTCACCTTTATGGCCGGCAACTACGGCAAGGGCGCGCTTAGGCTGGGCAGCATCCTGGCTGGTATCTGCGCGGGCTTTGTTTTGGCTGCGGTGTTGGGCATGGTCGATTTCTCGGCCATCGCGACTGCCAGCTGGTTCGCCCCGCCGGCCCTGGGCGCCCATCGCCTGGTGTTCGACCCGGCTGCGTGCGCCGTCGTGGGCGTTGTCGCCATTGTCAACGCCGTGCAGGTCATGGGCGAGTTTGCCGCCGTGTCATCCGCTGCGCTCGATACCCCTGCGACCGATAGCCAGATCTCGGGTGGCCTGATCGCCAACGGCCTGGTCGGTATGCTGTCGGGCTTTTTGGGCGGCGTCCCCACGGCAACCTTTGGCCAGAATGTGGGCATTATCGCCGAGAACAAGGTCGTCAACCGCATGGTCTTTACGCTTGCCGCCGCCATCTTGCTCATCGCGGGCCTGCTGCCCAAGTGCGCGGCAGTGCTCACGTCCATTCCGCAGCCGGTTATCGGCGGCGCCACCATTGGCGTGTTCGCGACCATCGGCATGAACGGTGTGGTCATGTTTGCCCGCCACGGCCTGTCTCAGCGCGATACCACGCTCATGGGTCTCTCTATCGCCTTTGGCACGGGTATTGAGCGCACGGCCGGCGCGCTTGCCGGCGCTGGGTTCCCGGCATGGGTCGGCACGGTGTTCGGTGGCTCATCCATTGCCGTCGCCGCGCTCGTTGCTGTGATCCTCAACCTGGTCCTCCCACGCCAAAAATAACGTCCCATATATGAGTTGCGGTGAAATAGGGATTGTTTAAGCCTGTTAGGCCGCCAAACAGTCCCTATTTCACCGCAACTGCTGTTTGGGACCCATTTGTGCGGGGGAGTTGTGGAGTTGTGCAGGCAGACGAGGTTTTTCTGGAAATACGCACCCAATGCGCGTATAGTACCGATTGTTTTGTCGGCTCCTGCTGTGTCGAGTCCAAACCGCAAAATGCCATGAGCGGCGCGGATGCAGTCAGGAGGCACGAGGACAACCCACCGTGGCCACGCCCCGTGCTTAAAACCCCAAGAAGGAGTGAACAATGGCAGAAGAGAAGTATGTACCGCGTCTGAAGACCAAGTACAACAACGAGGTCAAGCAGCAGCTTCAGGACAAGTTCCAGTACGAGAACGTCATGATGATCCCCAAGTTTGAGAAGATTGTCGTGAACATGGGTGTCGGCGAGGCCGCTACCGATTCCAAGGCCATCGACGGTGCCGTGCGCGACCTGCGCGCCATCACCGGCCAGCAGCCGATGATCACCCGTGCCCGCAAGTCCATCGCTACCTTCCGCCTGCGCGCTGGTATGCCGATCGGCTGCAAGGTTACCCTGCGTGGCGACCGTATGTGGGAGTTCTTCGATCGTCTGACCTCCGTCGCAATCCCCCGTATCCGCGACTTCCGCGGCATCTCCGCCAAGAGCTTCGATGGCCGTGGTAACTTCTCCATGGGCGTTACCGAGCAGCTCATCTTCCCCGAGATCGACTTCGATTCCGTCGATCACCAGCGTGGTATGGACATCACTTTCGTGACCACCGCCAACACCGATGAGGAGGCCAAGGCCCTTCTGGACGCCTTCGGTTTCCCGTTCAAGAAATAGGTTCACCTGCCCTAAAAGCGCCGTTTCCAAAAGGGGACGGCGCTTGGGGCGAACAATACTCTATGTGAGGAGGATATAAGTGGCTAAGACATCGATGATCGTCAAGTGCAATCGCAAGCAGAAGTTCTCTACTCGTGAGTACACGCGCTGCCAGCGCTGCGGCCGTCCGCACTCTGTGTACCGCAAGTTCGGCCTGTGCCGTGTCTGCTTCCGTGAGCTTGCACTCAAGGGCGAGCTTCCCGGCGTTAAGAAGGCCAGCTGGTAAGTCACTACCAGCGTTTCAAGCATCCGTTTGGAACAGGGAAAACGCGCTAGTTAGGCTTTGCCGTTAAGGGCGGCGAAGAACCAAGAGCACGTGTTCATCAAGAACGAAGGAGAATCTGTATGAACCTTACAGACCCGATCGCAGATATGCTTACGCGCATCCGTAACGCTAACTCTGTGAACAAGGCCACGGTCTCCATGCCGAGCAGCAAGAAGCTCGTCGAGATCGCTCGTGTTCTGCACGAGGAGGGCTACATCGAGGGCTACGATGTCGAGGACACCGTTCCCCAGAAGACTCTGCACATCACGCTTAAGTATGGTCCCAAGAAGGCTAAGGTCATCAACGGCATCCGCCGCATTTCCAAGCCGGGTCTGCGTAAGTACACCGGCGTTGCCGACATGCCCCGCGTCCGCGGTGGCCTTGGTACCGCCATTATTTCCACCAGCCATGGCGTCATGACCGACCGCGATGCTCGCAAGCACAACGTCGGCGGCGAGATCATCGCTTACGTCTGGTAATTCGCTCGGTAGGTAGAAGGAAAGGAGATCACCGTGTCTCGTATCGGTAATAAGCCTGTCCAGATTCCCGCCGGAGTCGAAGTGGCAGTCAACGGCAACAACGTTGTCGTCAAGGGCCCCAAGGGCCAGCTCGAGCTCGATGTCTTTGAGAAGCTCGCTATCAACGTCGAGGACAACGTCCTCACCGTTTCCCGTCCCGACGACGAGCGTGAGACCCGTGCCCGCCACGGCCTCACCCGCGCCCTCATCCACAACATGGTTGTTGGCGTTTCCGAGGGCTTCGAGAAGAAGCTCGAGCTCGCCGGCGTCGGTTACCGCGTGCAGCAGAAGGGCAAGAACCTCGAGTTCTCCCTGGGCTTCTCGCACCCCGTGATCGTCGAGGCTCCCGAGGGCATCACCTTCGAGGTTCCCGACAACACCCACGTGAACGTCAAGGGTATCAACAAGCAGCAGGTCGGTCAGATCGCCGCTGAGATCCGCGGCCATCGTCCTCCCGAGCCTTACAAGGGCAAGGGTATCCACTACGTTGGCGAGCACATCCGCCGCAAGCTGGGTAAGGCCGCCAAGTAGTCGTAACCGACTCACTCGCATAAGACCAGCACCCCGTCAGGTGCTGGCAAGATCAACCTTTTTAGGAGTTTACGTATGAACAAGCATAAGGCGAAGCTGGAAGGCCTCAAGCGTCGTCAGCGTCGTGTTCGCGGCAAGGTCTCGGGTACCGCCGAGCGTCCGCGTCTTCGCGTGACCCGTACTAACGCCAACATCTATGCCCAGATCATCGACGACAGCAAGGGCTCCAGCCTGACGCTCGTCTCTGCCTCGACCCTCGAGGCCGAGTTCAAGGGCACCCACACCTCGAACAAGGAGGCTGCGGAGAAGGTCGGTCAGCTCGTTGGCAAGCGCGCCATCGAGGCCGGCATCACCAAGGTCGCCTTCGATCGTGGTGGCCGTATCTACCATGGCCGCGTCAAGGCCCTCGCCGACGGTGCTCGTGCCGCCGGTCTCGAGTTCTAGGAGGTATGTAGCACATGGCTCGTAATCAGAAGCAGCAGCGCGAGGCCTCCGAGTTCGAGGAGCGCGTCGTTTACATCAACCGCGTGTCGAAGACCGTCAAGGGCGGCCGTCGCATGAGCCTCGTCGCTCTCGTCGTCGTTGGCGACGGCAAGGGCAACGTTGGCGTTGGCATGGGCAAGTCCGCTGAGGTGCCCATGGCCATCTCCAAGGCGTCTCTCGATGCCAAGAAGAACATGTTCCACGTGCCGGTGACCGAGCAGGGCACCATCCCGCACGAGGTTCTCGGCCACTTTGGTGCCGGCCGCATCATCATCAAGCCCGCTGTCGAGGGTACCGGCGTTATCGCCGGCGGCGCTGTGCGTCCCCTCTTTGAGCTTGCTGGCATCAAGAACGTCCTGTCCAAGTCCCTCGGTACCGACAACGGCCTCAACATCATCAAGGCTGCCGTCGAGGGCCTCAAGGAGCTCTCCAGCCCTGAGGACGTCGCGGCTCGCCGTGGCCTGACGGTCTCCGAGATGTTCGTCGGTAAGGAGAACTAAGCATGGCTGACACCATCAAGATCAAGCAGGTCCGCAGCACCAATGGTTGCAAGCAGGACCAGGTCCGTACTGTCCGTGCCCTCGGTCTCCACAGGATCCGCGAGGTTCGCGAGATTGCTGACAACGAGTCCGTCCGCGGCATGATCTTCAAGGTCAAGCACCTTGTCGAGATTGTAGAGGAGTAGCAAATGCAGCTTCACGATCTTACTCCCGCGCCCGGTTCCACCAAGAACCGCAAGCGCGTCGGCCGTGGCAATTCTTCGGGTCACGGCACCACTTCTGGCCGCGGTCAGAAGGGCCAGGGTTCCCGCTCTGGCGGCACCAAGGGTGCCGGCTTCGAGGGTGGCCAGACTCCGCTGGCTATGCGCCTGCCCAAGCTTCCGGGCTTCCGCAACCCCCGTCGTATCGAGTACACCGCCGTTAACGTTGAGCGTCTCGAGCGTAAGTTCGAGGACGGCGCTGTGATTGACGGTGCCGCTCTTAAGGCCGCTCGCATCACCAAGAGCGAGTTCGAGCCCGTCAAGGTGCTCGGCAATGGTGAGCTCACCAAGAAGTTCACGGTCAAGGTCGACAAGGTCAGCGCTTCTGCGCAGGCCAAGATCGAGGCCGCCGGCGGAAAGGTCGAGCTGCCGTGCTAAATGGTCTTAAGAATGCTTTCCGCATCAAAGAATTGCGCGAAAAGATTCTTTTTACCATAGCTATGCTCGTCGTGTACCGCATTGGTGCGCACGTTCCTGTGCCCGGCATTCCCTTCCAGGGGATGCTGGGCCTTTTCTCGACCGATAACAATTCGGTCGCCGCAGGTGCTATGGCCCTCCTGAATCTTTTCTCTGGCGGCGCGTTGAGCTATGTTTCGGTGTTTTCGCTGGGCATCATGCCTTACATCACCAGCTCGATCATCCTCCAGATGCTCCAGGCCGTTGTGCCTTCCCTGCATGAGCTTGCCCGCGAGGGCGAGGTCGGTCAGACCAAGATTACGCAGTATTCGCGTTACCTCACCCTGGCTCTGGCAATCCTCAACTCCGTGGGTTACCTCTTCCTCTTTAAGAGTTTCGGCATCAGCTTTAACGGTGCCGGCGCTCCCGAGATCATCTTCGACCTCATGATCGTCGGCACGCTCACTGCGGGCGCCATGCTGATTATGTGGATTGGTGAGCTCATCACCCAGCGCGGTATCGGCAATGGCATGTCGCTGATCATCTTTGCGAACATCATGGCCGGTCTGCCGCAGGCTATCTTCTCCAGCACCAAGGGCAATGCCGGTGGCATCATCACCATGGTGATCATCTGCGCCATCATCCTGCTGGTTATCCCGCTGATTGTTTTCCTTGAGCGCGGCCAGCGCCGCATCCCGGTCTCCTACGCCAAGCGCGTCGTGGGCCGTCGCATGATGGGTGGCCAGACCACCTACCTGCCCATCAAGGTCAACACCGCGGGTGTCGTGCCGATCATCTTCGCTTCGGCGCTGCTGTACTTCCCGGCTCAGATTGCCGTGTTCTTCCCCGGCATCGGCTGGATTCAGGCAGTTGCCTCTGCGCTTTCGACCGGTTGGCTCAACTGGGTGCTTAACGTTGTTCTCATCGTGTTCTTCGCGTACTTCTACACCTCCATGGTGTTCAACCCCGATGACACGGCCGACAACCTTAAGAAGCAGGGCGGCTTTATTCCGGGCGTGCGTCCGGGTAGGGCTACCGCGGCCTACATCAAGAACGCGCTCAATAAGATCACGCTTCCCAGCGCTGTCTTTTTGGCGCTCATCGCCATCGTGCCTTCGATCATCTTCTCCTTCACGGGTAACCATCTGATCCAGGCATTTGGCGGCACGTCCATCCTCATCATGGTCGGCGTCGTGCTCGACACGGTCGATAAGCTCGAAGGCCAGATCAAGATGTATGATTACGATGGATTCTTTAAATAGGCTAGAGGAGGATTGCTCATGAACCTCGTATTGCTCGGAGCTCCGGGTGCCGGTAAGGGCACCGTCGCACAGGAGCTCGTCGCCGAGTTTGGCGTCGCTCACATTTCCACGGGCGACCTGCTGCGTGCTGCCGTCAAGGGTGGCACCGAGCTTGGTATTCAGGCTAAGAAGTACATGGACGCTGGCGAGCTCGTTCCCGACCAGCTCGTGATCGATCTTGTCAAGGAGCGCCTTGCCGCCGATGACGCCCAGCAGGGCTTCATCCTCGACGGCTTCCCGCGCAACACCGCCCAGGCTGTGACGCTCGATTCCGAGCTCTCCGCCATGGGTCGCGAGATCGACTGCGCCCTTCTGGTCGACGTGGCCCCCGAGGTCATCATCGATCGTCTGTCTTCGCGTCGCACCTGCCGCGCCTGCGGTTACACCGGCACTGCTGCCGATGCCACCTGCCCCAAGTGCGGCGGCGAGATGTATCAGCGCGACGACGACAAGCCCGAGACCATCAAGAACCGTCTCGACGTCTACGAGAAGTCCACGAGCCCGCTCGTCGACTACTATCGTGGCCAGGGTCTGCTCAAGTCGGTCAACGGTGACCAGGCTCGCGAGACCGTGTACGGGGATGTCAAAGAGGCTCTCGGTCTATGATCAAGATTAAGTCTGCAACGCAAATCGAGCAGATGAAGAAGGCAGGAGCGCTATCTAAGATGGCGCTCCGCCACGTTGGAGCCATGGTTCGTCCCGGCGTTTCCACCTTTGAGCTCGATCAGCTCGCGGAGCAGATTATCCGCATGCATGGCGGCACCCCGGCCTTTAAGGGCTACGGCGGGTTCCCGGGGACCATTTGCGCATCGATCAACGATGCCGTGGTCCACGGTATTCCCAACCCCGACATGATCCTGCGCGATGGCGATATCATCTCCATCGATACGGGAGCCGTTGTCGACGGTTGGGTCGGCGATAACGCTTGGACGTTTTTCGTCGGCACCCCCACGCCCGAGGCCAAGGCCCTGTGCGAGGTTACGCGCGATTGCCTTAAGGCTGCCATTGAGCAGGCTGTTCCCGGTAACCATATCGGGGATGTTGGTTATGCCGTTCAGTCCATCGCCGAGTCTCACGGTTACGGCGTGCTTCGTGACTATGTGGGTCATGGCATTGGCCGTGTGATGCACGAGGACCCCAACGTTCCTAACTATGGAAAGAAGGGGAGGGGCGTTCGCCTCCAGGCCGGCATGGTCATTGCCATCGAGCCGATGGTTACGATGGGTTCCAACCATGTGAGCACGGGCTCCGACGGTTGGATCGTTACGACCAACGACCACCTGCCCGCCGCGCACTACGAGAACACAGTCGCCATTACCGATGACGGCCCGGTGATTCTCACCACGGATGCGCAAGGCTCCTGGTGCTCCTTGCAAGGCGGTGAAATGTAGGGGTTGCGTCAAATGCGCGCCTTAACATTTCAAATGTAACAAGTTCCACTTAGTTGTGGAGCCATTACGAAGTTATTACGATGCGTGCATACGTGTTGTAGAATACTCAATCGCTGTCGTTTTCTAGAGAAAGATGATTGCTTGTGAAGAAGGAAGACGCAATTGAGCTCGAGGGTACGGTAAAGGAACCGCTGCCCAATGCCATGTTTAAGGTCGAGCTCGAGAACGGTCATTCGGTTCTGTGCAACATTTCTGGCAAGATCCGAATGAATTACATCCGTATTCTCCCCGGTGACAGGGTTGTCGTGGAGCTTTCCCCGTACGACCTGACCCGCGGCCGCATCACCTATCGCTACAAATAGCGGCACGCATACACGCACTCCTTTTCCGACTGCAGGCTTAGCTCAACCTACGGTCGGATTGTGTGTGAAGACCAGCCATAGTTTTAAACGCCTGCGGCTGGGCGAGTAGATAGTAGGGAAGTAGTTTGAGCGCTACCGAAAGGAAGAACGATGAAGGTACGTCCTTCGGTCAAGAAGATGTGCGATAAGTGCAAAATCATTAGGCGCCATGGCAAGGTCCTCGTCATTTGCGAGAACCCCCGTCATAAGCAGCGTCAGGGTTAAGAGAGGAGACTACGTTGGCCCGTATTAATGGTGTCGACCTCCCGCGTGAGAAGCGCGTTGAGATCGGTCTGACCTACATTTACGGCATCGGCCGCACCACTGCGACGAAGATTTGCGTCGAGTGCAACGTTAACGTGGATACGCGCGTTAAGGACCTCACCGAGGATGAGGTTAACGCCATCCGCGATTATATCGACAAGAACCAGATCATGGTTGAGGGCGACCTCCGCCGTGAGCGCAACCAGAACGTCAAGCGCCTTATGGACATCGGCTGCAACCGCGGCCTTCGTCACCGCAAGGGCCTCCCGGTCCGCGGCCAGCGCACCCACACTAACGCTCGTACCCGCAAGGGCCCGAAGCGTCAGATCGGTGCTAAGAAGAAGAAATAAGGAGCGCTAGATAGATGGCTACTGCTAAGAAGAACGTTCGCGCTGCCCGTCTGAAGCGCGCGGACCGTAAGAACATTTCCGTGGGCCAGGCTCACATTCGTTCTACGTTCAACAACACGATCGTTTCGATCACCGATCCCCAGGGCAACGTCATTTCCTGGAAGTCGGCTGGCCAGGTGGGCTTCAAGGGCTCCCGTAAGTCCACGCCGTTCGCTGCCCAGATGGCTGCCGAGGCTGCTGCCAAGCAGGCCATGGAGCACGGTATGAAGAAGGTTTCCGTCTTCGTCAAGGGCCCCGGCTCCGGTCGTGAGACCGCCATCCGCTCCCTCCAGGCTGCTGGCCTCGAGGTCTCGAGCATCCAGGACAAGACCCCCATTCCGCACAACGGCTGCCGCCCCAAGAAGCGTCGCCGCGTGTAACTGAAAGGATCGTATCAATATGGCAATCGACAGGACTCCTGTTCTTAAGCGCTGCCGTCAGCTCGGGATCGATCCCGCTGAGCTCGGTTACAGCAGCAAGAAGGAATCTATCCGTCAGCCCAAGCGCCGTCGCAAGGAATCTGAGTACGGCATGCAGCTGCGCGAGAAGCAGAAGGTCAAGTTCATCTATGGCGTTCTGGAGAAGCAGTTCCACGGCTACTTCAACAAGGCCCGCAAGATGAACGGTGTCACCGGTGAGAACCTCATGATCATCCTTGAGTCTCGCCTCGACAACGTCGTCTTCCGTCTTGGCTTCGCCCGCACCCGCAAAGAGGCTCGTCAGTCCGTCCGTCACGGTCACTTCACCGTGAACGGCAAGCGCGTGGACATCCCGTCCTACCGCGTCAAGGCCGGCGACGTCGTCGCTGTCGGCGAGAAGTTCCGTGACCTCCTCCCCATCAAGGAGGCTCTGATTTCCTCCGAGCGCTTTGAGGTCCCTGGCTGGCTCGAGGTCGATATCGAGAAGCTGTCTGGTAACGTGCTCGCTCTGCCGACGCGTGAGCAGATCAGCGGTGATATCAACGAGCAGCTCATCGTCGAGCTCTACTCTAAGTAGTCCATCCGGGCTGCTGAGGCTGGAGGTAATACATGTCAGAATTCATTAGGCCTCAGGTTCAGGTCGAAGAGATCAACGAGACGTCTGCTCGTGTCTCCGTCGAGCCGCTCGAGCGTGGCTACGGCGATACGCTGGGTAACTCCCTCCGTCGCGTACTTCTGTCCTCGCTCGAGGGTGCCGCCGTCGAGGCTATTCAGATCGATGGTGCGCAGCACGAGTTCATGACCATCCCTAACATGGTCGAGGATGTCACCGACATCGTCCTGAATGTCAAGGGTCTTGTCTTCAGGGCTCTCGGCACGACCGACGAGGCGACCGCCACCATCTCGGTTGACGGCCCCTGCGAGGTCACCGGTGCGGACTTCTTTATTCCGTCCGAGTTTGAGCTGGTCAACCCCGAGCAGCACATCGCTACGCTCACCGAGGGTGGCCATCTCACCATGAGCATGCGCATCGGCTATGGCCGCGGCTATGTTTCTGGCGAGGCCAACAAGCGCGACAACGATCCCATCGGTGTGATCCACGTCGACTCGCTGTACTCGCCGGTTTCCCGTTGCGCCAAGCTCGTTGAGGCTTGCCGTGTCGGTCAGCACACCGACTACGACCGCCTTGTCCTCGAGATCGAGACCAACGGCTCCATCGCCCCGCGCGACGCCGTGGTCCAGGCTGCCAATATCATCAACCAGCATATGGCCGCCTTTATGAACCTTGCCGAGACCCCCGAGGTCGAGGAGGAGGCTTCGATCTTCGCTCCCGAGGTCACCAACGACAACGCCGAGCTGGACAAGCAGATCGAGGATTTGGACCTTTCCGTCCGTTCCTACAACTGCCTTAAGCGCGCCAGCATTCACTCGGTCCGTCAGCTCGTTGAGTTCTCGGAGAACGATCTGCTCAACATCCGTAACTTCGGTGTTAAGTCGATCGAGGAAGTGAAGGACAAGCTTGAGTCCATGGGCCTGAGCCTGAAGGCTTAATGCTTCGCATATTTGAGGAGAAACTAGACCATGCGTCACAACGTTAAGAAGGGCCTGAAGCTCGGCACCGATGCGAGCCACACCAAGGCCATGAAGAAGAGCCTTGCTAAGGCCCTCTTCGAGAACGACCGCATCAAGACCACCGAGACCCGCGCTAAGGCGCTGCGTTCGGTCGTCGATCCAATCATCACCTGGGCCAAGAAGGGCGACCTGCACTCTCGTCGTCTGGCCATCGCCAAGCTCGGCGATAAGCAGCTCGTTGCCGAGATCTTCGACAAGGCTGCTCAGGGTATGTGGCAGGACCGCAACGGCGGTTACACCCGCATCATGAAGCTCGGTAACCGCAAGGGCGACAACGCTCCCATCGTTATCATGGAGCTCGTCACCGAGCCTTGCACGCCTAAGGCCAAGAAGGCTGCTCCGGCCCCCAAGAAGGCCGCTGCTCCCAAGAAGGTCGAGGCTGCCGAGGAGGCTCCTGCTGAGGAGACCGCTGAGTAGACAATCCGTCTGCATAGGCTATATTCGAGGGGTACGTTCGCGTACCCCTCTTTTTTTGTCGAAATGCCATTGCCTGTTTGTTGGGAGCGCCCATGACCGCGCCGTCTGATTTCAATTCGATACCAGAGCTCGATGCCACGCTCGTTTTCCGCGTGGCCTACGATGGCTCGTCCTATAGCGGCTTTGCCGAGCAGCCCGGTCAGACGACGGTTGCGGGCGAGCTGCGCCGCGCTATCGAGACGCTTCTGCGCCGGCCGATCGACCTGACGTGCGCGGGGCGCACCGATGCCGGCGTGCATGCGGTAGCGCAGTACATCAGCGTGCCCGTAACGGACGCTGAGCTTGCCCTGACACGTCGTAGGTGGCTGAGGGCTATGGATGCCCTACTGCCGAAAGATATCGCCATAAACGAGGTCTACAAGGCCCGTAAAGGCTTTTCTGCACGCTTTGATGCGCGTTCCCGTACGTATACGTACCGCATTGCCGATCGCGACGCGCGTCCCGTGCTCTCACGGGGTGCCGTGTGGTGGCATCGCTATCCCTTGGACGTCGAGGCCATGTCTGCGGCCTGTCCCGCGCTTTTGGGCGAACAGGACTTTAAGAGCTTTTGCAAGGTCGCCTCTGCCGTGGGCAAGCCTACGCACCGCTGCGTGATGCGGGCCGAGTTTGGCCATGAGGTGGCCTTTGGCGAGGATATCCTGACGTTTACCATCGAGGGCAACGCATTTTTGCATTCGATGGTGCGCACCATTGTGGGCACGCTCGTCGAGATTGGCATGCATCGTCGCGATCCCGAGTGGATGCGCGAAGTCATTGATGCCTGCGACCGAACCGCCGCGGGTCCCACGGCGCCCGCCTGCGGCCTTACGTTTATGGGCGTGGATTACGATCCCGCCGAGCTCGTCGTGCTCGACTAGGGGAGGGCTCATCGCACCCTCGTCGGCGTACGTCATGTGTGAGCTGCGCGTGTGCAACATCTGTTCTTGGCGTGCAGCACAGACGGCGTCCCGTTGCTTTTATTGTCGGGGTGTACCATGAACGACGGTTGATTAACAGCTGTCGAGAGGACGGAAAACTTGGTTCGACGTGGTTCGCATCCGCGACTTTCGGTGATCCTTATTGTTGAGGGTTCGCCTAGCCATGCGATGCGTGCGCTCGAGAGTGTCCAGAACCAAGACCTCTATGACCTGCAAATTGTCGTGGTTTGTCGGGACGTTGCGCCGGGCGTGCGCCATTCGCTCGAAGTTGCCGCAGACAGGGATATTCACATCGATTTGATTGACGTCGAGGATGGCACGCGTGGCGCGTGCCTCAACGTCGGCTTTACCGCCTCGCGCGGGTCTCAAATCGTTGTGATGCATGCCGACGAGTGGTTTGCTCCGCAGTCTCTTATCAAGATGATTGATGTCGCGTGCGATACCGCGGCAGATATGGTGATACCAACGGTGTCGCTCGACCGCTACGATGCTCATCGCGAGCGTCATTCGTCTGTTTTGGACGCTGCTCCCATTGCAATCGGGGGCAAATCTTCGATGGCTGCCGGGCTGCCCCTGGTGGTTTCCAGCGGCTTAATTGCTCAGGCTTCCGGTGTGATGTATAGCCGCTCGCTGTTTGAGACGTGCCTTTTGCAAGAAAAGGCGTTTCGCGCCGTTGGGTTTATGGCTCGTGCGCTTTCGCGTGCTCAGCGAGTGTCTGGCTGTGGTAAAGCCTGCTTCCACGCGGTGGCGCCAAAACTTACGGATGCCTTTGATCCCGCCATGTTTGCCGGGCTTTCCGATGACGTTCGGGCGCTCGATGAGCTGGCTGAATCGCTTTCGGATACCGACAACGTTAACCAGCTGAGGACGGCAAACCAGAAATTCTACTTCGTCGGCCTGGTCGCCTGCATCGAGAATTTGTGCTTGAGCCCGCATGGGGTGTCGTCAATTGAGCGTTCTGCCCGCATGCGTGATATGCTCGAAGCACCTCGAACCCGTCAGATGGTTGCGGCACTCAAGGATAACCACCGCGGACTCGGTCTTTTGTTTGGTCCGATTGCCAGCGCCAAGTCTACGCGGTGCGTGATGTACACGCATCTGGCCGCTTTTCTTAACCGGACGGGAGCAAAAACGGCCTAGAACGGTTCACTGTGAAACTAATTTGCATAGAATTGTTTCGAAATGCGTTCTTATACACAAAAGCCATCAAATAGCGCTAAACTATTCAATCACTGAATGATTGTCTCCGTCATCTATGGAGTGAGGTTTTGTATGGCTAAAAAACGCAACGGGCGCCAGGATGCCATCAGAGATATTGTGCGCAACAAAGACGTCCGCACGCAGCGCGTGCTGGTGGACGAGCTGCGCGCCATGGGTTTCGATTGCACGCAGGCGACGGTTTCGCGCGATATCGCGGACATGGGGCTTCGTAAGCTTCCCGAGGGCATTTACGTCCTGGCCGAGGACTTGCACCTGCAGCGCATGGTTTCGGAGCTGGTAACGGGCGTTCTGCGCACTGATAACCTGGTTTTGATTAAAGCGCAGCCCGGTACCGCTTCGGGTATTGCCGCCGCCGTTGACGCTGCCGAGCTGCCTGATGTTCTTGGCTCGCTCGCTGGCAATGACACCATCTTGGTTATCGCGCAAACGGCCGAGGATGGTGAGCGCCTGGAGGCGCTGATCAACAAGCTGAGCAACTCTCGCAAGTAGGGGGAAGGCGCTGAGTGCGGATTGCGCCGCACGGGCGGCTATATGAGTTTATGGGGGGGCGTCGACGATGGTCGGCGCCCCTTTTCTGTTGCCGCCTAAAGGAAGCGTGGGCGCTCTTTGCAGCAAAAGGGCGCCCGAGCAAGTTGCGTACTGCTCGGGCGCCCTTGATTGGCTATGAACGGGTGTCTACTGGCCCGTGGAAGGATCGGGTGTGGGCGTAGGCGTGGGCGTGGGGGAGCCGCCCTCGCCACCTTCGCCACCGCTACCGTCGCCGCCGGTCGACCCGCCGGTCGTACCGGTGCCACCGGAGGTTTCGCCGCCTGTGGTCTCGGTCGTCGTGGTGGTAGTGGTCGTCGTCGTGGTCTCTTCCTCCTCGTCCTCCTTATCGTCGCTTTCCGTCTTCTTGGTGTTGCTGGTGCCGTAAAACTTCCAGACGTTGTTGTTCTTGTACGTGGGGGCCGTTCCGGTCGGGAACTCCTCGTGCTCGGTGCCGGCCAAGACGGTGTCCATAAACTTTTTAAAGACGGGCAGGTTGGTCTGCGAGCCAAACAGATCAGCCCCGTACTTTTGGATGGGGATTTCGCCTGCGGAATAGCCGGTCCACATCGCGCACGCCAGCTGCGGGGTATAGCCGCAGAACCACAGGTTGGTGTTGTCATCGGTGGTGCCGGTCTTGCCCGCATAGGGCTGTTTGACACTCAAGGCACCGTCGGCGCCCGTTCCGCTGCCCTGCATAACGCCGGTCAGGACATCGGTCACAGCCGCGGCCTCGCCCGCAGAGAGCACCTGCTTGGGGTTGTCGGTGTGCTGATAGAGTACCGAGCCGGTGCGCGAATCGATCTCGGTAATGGCGATCGGCTGACGATAGTAACCGCCGTTGGCAAACGTGCCGTAGGCAGAGGCCATTTCGAGCGGCGAAATCGAACCAGGGCCGAGCGTCATGACGGGGACGTCCTCGATATTTCCGTCGGAGGTGTTGATGCCAAGCTTTTTGACGAGCGAGAGGATCTTGTCGTTACCGATGGCGTCTGCCACCTGGATATACGCGGTGTTGGACGATACGGCCGTTGCCTGCTTAAGCGAGATGTTGCCATAGCTCGTGTTGGCGTAGTTTTGCACCTTAGTTGTGGTGCCCTTTACCGTAAGCGGCGAGTTGCAGTTGAGGGTGATATTGGGGTTCATGCCATTTTGAATGGCGGTTGCCAGCGTAAAGGCCTTAAACGTGGAGCCCACGGGACGCTTGGCCGTGGCGTGGTTGACGTGGTTCTCGTCGGCGTTGTAGTCGTAGCCACCCACCATGCACTTGATATAGCCGGTCTTGGGGTCGACAACGACCATGCCCATGTCCAGGCCGTCGAGCGAAAGCGTATCGAGCTGGGCGCGCACAGCGTTCTCGGCCACCTGCTGCATGGTCGGGTCGATGGTAGTCTTGACGGTCAGGCCACCCTTAAAGAGCACGTCGGTGGAGAACTCCTGCTCCAGAAGCTTCTTAACATAGGCCACAAAGTAGGGCTGAGAGTAGACGTCGACACCGCTGCCCGAAATCTCGGTCACGTTAAGCGTGATGGGCTCGGCCTGGGCGGCATCGTGCTCCTCCTGCGTGATATGGCCCAGGCGCAGCATGTTGTCGAGGACCTTGTTGCGGCGGGAGAGCGCCAGGTCGGGGTTAACCGTGGGATCGTACTGCGACGGCGAGTTGGGAAGGCCGATGAGCAGCGCAGCCTCGCTCAGGGTGAGGTCGGCGGCGCTCTTGGACAGGTAGGTTTCGGCAGCGGCCTCGATGCCGTAGGCGCCGTGGCCGTAATAGATGGTGTTGAGGTACATCATAAGGATCTCGTCCTTGGAGTACATCTCCTCCATCTTGATGGCGATATAGGCCTCGCGCACCTTACGCTCGATGGTCGAATCGAACTGCTCCTCCTGCAGGATGGTGTTGCGTACCAGCTGCTGGGTGATGGTCGATGCGCCCTCGTGGCCACCGGAAGCGGTTGCCACGGCGGCACGTGCGATACCCCACAGGTCGATACCGCCGTGCTCGTAGAAGCGCTCGTCCTCAACGTCGACGGTGCCCTGCAGCACGTACGGAGAGACCTGGTCCTTGGTGACGGACTTGCGGTTTTGCGTGTAGAAGCTCGCGATCTTGTTGCCGTTGCAATCGACGATTTCGGTGGGTTCGCTTACCAGATAGGCATTGGCGTCGGTGTAGTCGGGCAGATCGGACAGCCAGCGGTTGACGTTACCGATCATGCCGATGCCAAACGCCACGCCCGCGATAAGCAAAAAGCCCAAAAACGAGAGCAAGATCATGGGCAGGGCATGCGTCTTGGAACGACTGCGTCCCTGTCGTTGGCGAGGACCCATATATCGACCTCCAGGTATGTCGTGCCGGGCGGTTTGGTTGGCGCCGCCGGGACAGGATGGACATAAGTTATTACACGATAAACCAAACCGGGGTGTGCAAGGCCTCGTGTATGCTGGGTAATGGCAATTTTCAGAGTGACTGCATACCTTGGTAAGGAGTTTGTCGATGGCGATTCGGACGACGGGGCCGAATGAACAATATGGGAAGAGACCGGGGGCTGCCGGGACGGCGCTGCCCGAGCTGTTGGCGCCTGCGGGCGGGCTCGATCAGATGCTCGCTGCCATTGCGGCGGGCGCCGATGCCGTTTATGCGGGTCTGGGCGGTTTTAACGCTCGCGTAAGCGCGCACGGTTTTACCGACGACGAGTTCGCCCGCGGCTGTGCCGTGGCGCATGCACATGGCGTGCGTGTGTATGTGACGCTCAACGTGTTCGTGTTTGATGACGAGTTGGCAGACGCAGTGGCGTTGGGAGCTCACGCGCTGGGGCTGGGCGCCGATGCCCTGATTGTTGCCGATGCCGGATTGGTATGCGCACTGCGCGCGGCGATTCCCGACGTCGAGATTCACCTGTCCACACAGGCGGGCGTTCATAGCGAGGGTGCCGTGCAACTGGCAGCCGACGAGCTGGGCGTCGAGCGTGTGACGACCGCGCGCGAGCTGACGGTCGACGAGATTGCCTCCTTGTGCGGTACGGGCGTGCCCATCGAGGTGTTCTGTCACGGTGCCATCTGCATTGGCTACTCGGGTGCTTGTGAGTTCTCTGCCCTGCGACGCGGGCGCTCGGCGATGCGCGGGGACTGCACACAGCCGTGCCGCCTGGCGTATGAGCTGGTGGACGAGGCGGGGGAGAGCGTCGTCGCCGTTGAGGGCGACCGACTGCTGTGCCCGCGTGATTACTTGGGTATCGAGCATCTGCCCGAGCTCGTTGCCGCCGGGGTGGCGTCGCTCAAGATCGAGGGGCGCATGAAAAACCCCGACTACGTGTTCAACGTGGTGCGGGTGTGGCGCCGAGCACTCGACATGCTGCGCAACGGCACGTGGAATGCTGCTGACGTGGCTGCGCTCGAGCGCGAGCTGGGCCGGTCGTTCAACCGCGGGTTTACCGACGCGTATCTGCGGGGGCATTCGGGCGCCGAGCTTATGAGCTTTGAGCGTGCGATCAACCAAGGTGTGCGCGTGGGACGCCTGGTGGCCGTGGGCCACGAGGAAGTGACCGTTGAGCTCGATGCCGCCGTGGCGGCGGGCGATGCGCTCGAGATCAGGTTTTATCCAGGTGCCGACGCGCGTCCCGATGTGCCCAAGCGCTGGCCGCAGGTGCCCTGCCCGGTGAGTGCCGCGGCGGGGGAGCGCGTCGTCGTGCACTGCAAGCGCAAGGTCGATGCGGGCTGCGAGGTGTACTTGATTCGCAGTGCTGGCGTGCTGGAACAGACGGCGGCGGCTTTGGAACGCATGATGACCGAGGCGGATGCGGTCGCGCCCGCTGTGCGTGCCGTTGAGGTGTTGCCGTTTGAGGGCGTTCTAGCGGATGGCATTGCGCCGGTGGCGGAGTCGGCGGGACCGGCGGAGTCGGCGGAGTGCGAGGCTTTTGCCCGTATGGCCTTTGCTTGGGAGCTGATGGACCAAGATCCGCGCGATGAGCGCGATCTGTCCGGTACGACTGTGGTGCTCGACGAAGTGTGCCGCGCGGGCGAGGTCGAGCGAACTCGGGCGCTCATGCAACGCGCCGGGCGTGTGGTTTGCCGCAACTTGGGTCAGGTGGCGATGGCCCGCGAGCTGGGCATGGCGTTCGACATCGCAGCGCCGGTGTTTTGCGCCAACCGTGCCACGCTTGCCTGGATGCGCGGGCTTGGCGCGGGGCGGGTGTACGTGCCGGCCGAGTTGCTCGGCAATGACAAGGAGCGTATTGCCGAGCTGGCTGCCGAACCTGACGTCCTTGGGCCCATCGACGCCGACCGTCCTGAGCTCATGGTGTGCGAGCATTGCCTGCTGACCGTCGAGGGCGTCTGCGCGACGGATGCGACGGGGCAGGTCCATTGCCGCGACTGCTCACGTCGTCGGCAAACGCGCTATTTGGTTGAACGTGACGGTGCGCGCCTGCCGGTCGCCGTTGACGCGTGCGGCAGGACGAGGATTTTCCTGTCGTAGGTGCCGCGTCGCGTCAGTTTGTTATCATATGAGAGTTTATGGACTTCCAGCACCGCCGTTTTCGGCGAGGGTGCTATAGCAAAAGGAGGATACCCAATGCTGTCTGTTGACGAGCAAATGCGTATCATTACCTCGGGCGCAGCGCAGATCGTCCCTGAGGCCGATCTTCGCAAGAAGCTTGAGAAGGGCGAGCCCCTCAACATCAAGCTCGGCGTCGATCCCACCAGCCCCGACCTGCACCTGGGCCACGCCGTGCCCCTGCGCAAGATGCGTCAGTTCCAGGACCTGGGCCACAACGTCACCCTCATCATCGGCAACGGTACCGCGCTGATCGGCGATCCCTCGGGCAAGAACTCCACCCGCCCGCAGCTTTCGCAGGAGCAAATCGAGGCCAACGCCGAGACCTACGTGAGCCAGGCCATGAAGATCCTGGACCCCGAGAAGACCACCATCGTGCACAACGGTGACTGGATCTTGTCGATGGACCTTGCCGGCCTGCTGCAGGTGTGCTCCAAGTTCACCGTCGCCCGCATCCTCGAGCGCGACGACTTTACTAAGCGCTACCAGTCCCAGACGCCGATCGCCCTGCACGAGTTCCTGTACCCCGTGATGCAGGCATACGATTCGGTCATGATCAAGGCCGACGTCGAGATGGGCGGCACCGACCAGCTCTTCAATCTGCTCGCCGGCCGCGAGCTTATGGAGAAGATGGGCATGGAGCCGCAGATCGCGCTCACCATGCCGCTGCTCGAGGGTACCGACGGCGTGCGCAAGATGTCCAAGTCCTATGGCAACTACATCGGCCTGACCGACGCTCCCAAGGATATGTTCGGCAAGACCATGTCTATCCCCGACGAGATGATTGGCAAGTACTATCGTCTGGCCAGTTCGCTCACCCCGGCCGAGGTCGACAAGATCGACGCCGCCCTGGCCGACGGTTCCGCCGACCCCTACGAGCTCAAGCGCGCTCTGGGCCGCGACCTGTGCGATACCTACCACGGCGCCGGCGCCGGCGACGAGGCCCAGGCCGAGTTCGACCGTGTGTTCAAGGAGGGCCAGCTTGCCGACTTTCCCGAGAAGCACGTTGAGCTGACCGTTAACGACGAGGGCCAGATCTACCTCGCCGGCTTGCTTAAGGACCTGGGTCTTTCGGCGAGCGCCGGCCAGGCCCGTCGCGACATCGACGGCGGCGGCGTCAAGATCAACGGCAAGGCTGTGGCTCCCAAGAGCTACAACATCGACCCCAGCGCCCTTAAGCTGGGCGACACCCTCTCCGTAGGCAAGCGCAAGGGCTTCAAGCTTATTTAGTTACGCGGTTTTACCAAACCGCGTAACAGCTCGACGCTGCGCGGGCCGCATTTGGACAATCTGACGTTCAACTTCAAGGGCGCGACCAGAAGGTCAGCGCCCTTTCGTTTCACGTCACCTTGTCTCAAATGCGGCCCGCTCGCTGTCGTTGCCAAAACATCGGCGTTTTAATATCGGCGCTGCCGTGGTTGGCACTTGGGGACGTTCCTTTTGTGCCGGCACTTTGGGACACTCCTTGTATTGGTGCTCAGCGGCAGTCCCCATTGCGCCATGCGGCGTGTGCCGTTAAGCGGAGAGGCGTATTGTTGCCCTATCGTTTGGGCATACAATGGCTATTGGCTTGCTGCGGTGAAGGTTTGTCCGCTCCGCAGCTGTTTTCTACGGTTAAAGGAGAATGTATGTCCGTTGAGGTCATGAGGTCTGTGATCGAGGCTGCCGAGGGTCGCGTGCCCGTCGACACGCTGTTTACCAATGCGCAGATTGTCGACGTGTACGGTCAGCGCGTGGCGCCCGGTAGTGTTGCCGTCAAGGACGGCGTAATCGTCGGCGTGCTCTACGACGGTCGCGACGATGCCGCCGGTACCTATGAGGCTGCCGAGGTTATCGACTGCCAGGGTCGCTATCTCGCCCCCGGCTTTATCGACGGACATCTGCACATTGAGTCCTCGAACATCCGCCCCGCCGAGTATGCGCGCATGGCGGCGACGCGCGGTACCACCACCGCCATTGCCGACAGCCATGAGATCGCCAACGTGGCGGGGCTCGACGGCCTGCGCTTTATGATCGAGGATGGTCGCCGCGCGCCCATTTCCATCAAATACATGATGCCCTCGTGCGTGCCCGCGCTGCCCGACGAGCAAGCGGGCGCTGTGATTACCGCCGCTGACATGCAGGCGTTTTTTGCCGAGCATCCGGGTGACGTTTTTGGCCTGGGCGAGATGATGAACCTGCCGGGCGTCTTTATGGCCGACCCCGAGACCTGCGCTCGCATCGATGCTGCCAACCAGACGCCGTCCAAGCAGGTCGACGGCCATGCGCCGCTCGTTGCCGGCAAGGACCTCAACGCCTATGCCGCGGCGGGCATTATCGCCGACCACGAGTCGACGATTCCCGAGGAGGCGCTCGACAAGCTGTCTCGTGGCATGTATGTGATGCTGCGCGAGGGTACGTGCAGCCATGACCTGGCCAACCTGTCGCCGATGCTGCTGGAGAATCCCGCGCGCGCCCGCCGCTGCTGCTTTGCGACTGACGACCGCGCCCCTTCCGATGCGCTTGCGACCGGCATGATCGACAATGCCTGCCGTGTGGCGATTGAGGCCGGTATCGACCCTGTGGTCGCTATCTCTATGGCGTCCCTCTCCACGGCCGAGGCGTTTGGCCTGGATCACGGCTGCCGCGACCCGCACGAGCTGCGTGGCGCCATCGCCCCGGGCAAGCGTGCCGACCTGCTGGTACTCAACGACCTGACGTTTGCCACGGCTCCGCATCGCGTGTATGCCGCCGGCGTGCTCGTGGCGCAGGACGGCACCTTTGTGGGCGAGATCGCACCCGAGATGGCCGAGGTTGCGGCCCTTGCCGATGAGCTGCGCGCCTCCGTTAAGCTGCCGAAGCTTTCGCTCGACGTATTCGACTATGCCTTTAAGCCGGGTGAGGCCGTGATTGACGTGGTGCCGGGTAAGGCCATCACGGGTATGGCTCGCCCCGAGAGTGCCGAGGGTCTGCGCCGCATTATGTTGATCGAGCGCCACGGCCGCGGCGTGTCGCTGCAGGCCGAGGGCGCCGACGGTGATGGTCCTGCGGGCCTGGGTCTTGTTGGCAAGCACATCGGTCGCGGCTGGGTGCGTGGCTTTACCATCACGGGCGGTGCCATCGCCTCGACGATCGGCCACGATTCGCACAACGTGTGCGTCGTGGGCGATAACGCTGCCGATATGATGGCGGCTGTTGAAGCCGTGGGACAGGGCGGTCACGTGCTGGTGTGCAACGGCGAGGTCGTAGCGCGTATTCCGCTGGCGCTCGGTGGTCTGATGAGTGAGGGCACGGCTGAGGATGTCGCCGCGCAGCACGACGACTTTATGGTCAAGGCGCGCGCCATGGGTATTGAGCCACCGCTCGATCCCATCATGGGCATCATCTTCCTGCCCCTGCCGGTGATCCCGACGCTCCGCATCCGTCCCGAGGGCATGTTCGACGTCACCACCTTCACTTACGCCGACTAGTCATCGGGGACGTTCTTAAACGACTAGTTATTGGGGACACTCTTTGGCGTGTCGCCTGACGCTGCGATTGTGGGACCTCTGGCATGTGTGAGCTATTTGCCAGGTCCTTGTAACGCTTACGCCCGCGGAGTCTTATTTGAGCTCCCTTTGGGTACGTTGGAATCGGATACACGTTCGATTCCAACAAGCCCGAAGGGAGCTTTTCTATGTTTAAACTGATTGCATCCGATATGGACGGCACACTGCTTGACGAAAATGGCCAGGTGCCGCCTGAGACCTATGAACTGATCCTGGCGCTACGCGAACATGGCGTGCATTTTGCCGCATCGTCAGGTCGCCGCTACGATCGCCTGTGCGAGTTTTTTGCGCCCGTTCGCGACAAGATGGACTTTGTCGCCGCTAACGGTGCCCAGGTCTACGCCGACGGCAAGATGGTAGACCGCGAGGTGTATTCGCACCTGGCGATTCGAAAGCTCGCCCAGGCCGTCGCGACGTTTCCCAATTTGCATCTTGCACTCTTTGACCGAACCAAGTCCTTTTTGCTCGATGACGAGTGCAAGTTCGTACGCGAGGTCGATAAGGACCTTCCCAATGCCGAGCGCATTTGGGAGCTGCCCGATCCCAGCGTAAATATCATCAAGGCGAGTATCTTTTGCGATGACTGTGCCGTTATGGACAGCGCCTACGTGCTACAGCGAGAACTCGGTCAGCTCTTTACTTTTGCGCCTTCGGGTAACGCGTGGATCGACGCCATGCAGCCCGGCGTGTCGAAGGCCTCGGGCATCGCACAGCTCGCGGAGCATTACGGCATTGGGCGCGACGAGGTCATGGCGTTTGGCGACTCGATGAACGACTACGAGATCATTCGCTTTGTCGGCACGGGCTGTGCGATGGAAAACGCGCGCCCCGCGCTTAAGGCCGTTGCCGATCGCGTGGTGGGTCGCAACCGCGACCACGCCGTCCAGCAGGAGCTCCGCCGTGTGCTAGAGGGCCTCGCTTAATCCGGCAGATAGGGACGTTCCCGTTCTGCCGGCAGTGGGGGACAGTCCTTGCAGCTTTTCGCGAAGAGTGTCCCTAACGACTAGTCATTCAAGAACGTCCCCAGTGACTAGTCGTTTAAGAACGTCCCTAATGACTAGGCGATGACTAGGCGAGGGCGGCCATGATGGTGCGGGCGACGCCATCGTGATCGTTGTCGAACTCGGTGATGGCGTCGGCGGCGTCGCGGTCCTCGGGCTCGGCGTTGATCATGGCCATGCCGTGGCCCGCCGCCTGCAGCATGGGAATGTCGTTGATGTTGTCGCCGAAGCCCCAGGCGTCGGCGAGACGCTCTCCCAGGTGCTCGCATAGCCACGTGAGGGCCGTCCCCTTGGTAGCGCCCTCGCCCATGACCTCGATATTCATGGCGTACGAACGCGTGACCTCAATGCCTCCGAGCGTGTCGAGCTCCGCCGCGATGGCGTCGCGGTCGGCCGGGTCGTGCCAGTACATGGCGATGCGTTCGAGTGTCTCGACCTCGTCGATCTTGCTGTCGATATCCATGTCGATCGGTGTTCGTGTGCGCTTGAGCGAAGCCGCGATGTGGGGGTCGCCGCCGCAGAATTCGTCCAGGCGCGTGTAGAGTGAGCGGGGGAGGAAGCACTGGCCGTCGGCGAAGATATCGAAGGTCACATCGTGGCCGGCGGCGATGCGATGGATGCGATGGGCGATGCCACGGTCGAGCGGTCGGCTCAAGATACGTGTGGCGCGTGAGGCATCGGTAGGCACATCTTCGTCGAGCTGCCAGACGCTGGCACCATTGGCGCAGACCGCGTAGTGCACGGCAGGATGGGCGAGGATAGGCTCAAAGATGCCCGACAGCGGACGCCCCGTGCACGGTACAAACTCAATGCCGCGACGTGCGAGCTCGTCGAGCATCGCCCAGGTGGCGTCGCTCATCTGCTTGTCACTCGTCAACAGCGTTCCATCCATATCGGAAAACACAATCATTCGATGCAGCCCTTTCTGCTGGCATAAAAAGCGTGGCCGAGGGCGGTGATGCCCTGGCCACGCTCGAGTTCTATAACGGTCCGCGTCCTAGCGGTCGGCGAGCGGCTTATACTCCAGCGGCTCGATCACCGGACGGTACGCCGGGCGGATGATGCGATGCGCGCAGAAGAGCTCTTCCATGCGGTGCGCCGACCAGCCGGCCATGCGGGCGACGGCGAATAGCGGTGTAAAAAGCGTCTCGGGCACGCCGAGCATCTTGTAGATAAAGCCTGTGTACAGGTCGATGTTGGCGCAGATAGGCTTGGTCATGCCGTGGTCGCGCATCACCTGCGGTGCCAGGCGCTCGATGCGCTCGATGAGCGCGAACTCATCGCCCAGGTCCTTCTTGGCGGCAAGCGTGCGCGCGTATCGGCGGCACACCTCGGCGCGCGGGTCGCTCAGCGTGTAGACGGCGTGGCCCATACCGTAGATGAGACCCGTGCCGTCGAAGGCCTGCTTGTCGAGGATCTTGCCCAGGTAGGCTGCGACCTCGTCCTCGTCCTCCCAATTGGAGACATGCGCACGGATGTCCTCGTGCATGGACACGACCTTGGCGTTGGCGCCGCCGTGGCGCGGACCCTTGAGCGAGCCGATGGCCGCGGCGTAGGCGGAATACGGGTCGGTGGCCGAGGAGGACAGCACGCGGCAGGCAAACGTGGAGTTGTTGCCGCCGCCGTGCTCGGCATGCAGCATGAGCATCACGTCGAGCAGCATGGCTTCGTCGCGGGTGAATGCCATGCCGCCGCGCAACACCTGCAGGATGGTCTCGGCGGTGGAGAGGCCGGGTGTGGGGTGCGGTACATGAACCTCGGAGCCGCGGCGCTTGGCGACCGAGGCCATATGCGCGAAGGCGGCGATGCGGGGGAGACGGGCGAGCATGGAGATGGCGACGTCGATTTCGTGCTCGGGTGTAATGGCGTCGGGCTCGGCGTCGAAGGCGTAGAGCAGCAGCACGGCGCGCTGAAGCACATTCATGATGCTCGACGACACCGTGGTCATGGGGAACTCTTTGACGTACTCGTCGCTCAGATGCCTAAAGGCGCCCAAGCGCTCGCAAAAGCCGTCGAGCTCCTCTTTGTTGGGCAGCGAGCCCGTGATAAGCAGATAGGCGACTTCTTCGTAGCCATAGCGATTCTCGGCCTGGGCATTGTTGACCAGATCCTCGATGCTATAGCCGCGCAGCGTGAGCTTGCCCTGGTCAGGCACGACTTTGCCGTCGACCTTGTTGTAGCCGTGCACGTTCGAGATGCGGGTAAGGCCCGCGACCACGCCCGAGCCGTCGGCATTACGCAGGCCGCGCTTGACGTTATGCTCGACGAACAGACCCTCGTCATACGGATTAGTCGGCATGCCGTGGTAGAGGTTTTCGCTTTCGGGCGAAATCTGGCGGCTCGCCTCATAATCCAAGACCAGGCGGCTCAGATGGTCATCGAAGCGGTAGTAGATTTTCTTGGCGTCGTAAGCCATGCGCGCTCCTCTCGGGGCCGTGTGGGGGCGGCGTGCTTGGGTGCAGATGCGCCGGCCTGTTCCCGCACGGCTTGTTCGCTACAGGCGGTACATAAAGTTAAAGACGTCCTCGCGCTGGATGGACACGTTGACGCCCGAAAGCTCGCCGGCCTCGGCCAGCGCCTTCTGCAGCTCGGCGAAGTCGAGCTTGGACTCGGCGGTGTCGGCCAGCATGGTCATGGTGAAGATGTCCTCGATAATGGACTGCGTGATGTCGCGGATGTCGACGTTGGCCTCGCCCAGAACACGGGTGACGCCGGCGACGATACCGGGGCGGTTCTTGCCAAGGACGGTGATGACGATGCGGGAGGACGAGATCTCGGCCATGGGAAACCCTTTCGCGTGGTTGCGGCGCGCGGGGGCGCTCCGCTACGGTACAGTGTTCATCATTGTACCTGTCTGGCGCAAAAAAGGCGCGCTCGCTGCGGCGTTACATGCCTGCAACATGAGCGTAAGGGGGAAGGCCGCACGGGGAAGAGCCGTCTGGCGCGTGTCCGGCTCGTGTTGGGTTGATTTCCGATCTCAGCCGAACACATTGAGCGGACAGGCCGTTCCCGCAGTCAGCCGAACGCCTCCGACGGCTGATTCCGAACTGGAAGCGGAGGGCATCCCCGCCCTTCGGTAGGGGATACCGCTCCGCGGCGCATGCCGCGGGCGGCGCCCCTATCGGACCACCGTGACCTCAGTTGGGATGGGCCCAGCACTGCCGCGTACTCGGTGAGCTAGAGCCAACTGTTCGTCTTCACGTCGCGTATGGCGATATTTCGGTCGTCCGGCTCGGTGATGCCGTAGCCGAACGCCTGGAGCGTCTCGATGGACTCCTGGATCCTCTGTTGGAACATGGGACCCGGATCGATCCTCGGCCCGAGGTGCCCGCGCCAAAGGCACGGCGTGGCGCGCAGCATGTTATGGATTTTGGAGATGGGCTCGATGTCGGCGTAGACGTTGAGCGTCGCCATGGCGTCCTTGTGGCCGAGGATCGATTGGAGCGCCTTGATATCGCCGCCTTGGCGGATCCACTGCGTTGCGAACGTGTGGCGAAGGCCGTGGAACGTGATCAGCTCGTCGTTGGTGCCCATGAGGCCGTTGGTCTCCGAGAATGTCTTGAACGCCCTGCGGATATAGCTTGTCGTCGCGAAGGTCGCGCCCGGCTCCGACAGGATGTAGCTGTCCCCGATCTCGACCGCCCCGGTAAGGCCGCGCAAGCGCAGCTTTCCGCAGTCGATCTCGTGGGTCTCCTTCAGGAAGGGGAGTAGGCCGACCGGGTCGATGGGGATACCCCTGGCGTCATGGGTCTTGGTGTCCTTGATAAACGAACCCATTCCCTTCGCGTACGCCACCGAGTGTCTGATCGAGATCAGGCCCGTCTCGAAATCCACATCGCACCACCGAAGGCCGCAGACCTCGCCGATTCGCATCCCCGTGTGCAGGGCGAGTACGACCGCCCTCTAATCCTCGGCGGACCAATCGAGTCCGAACTCCTTTCGGGCATCCTCTTCGCTCATGACTTCGAGAAGGTCTCCGGGTTGGCAACGAAGGGCGAGGCATAGCTGCTCGAGTGTGTTGAAGCGAATGCCGCGAATATGCCCTTTTTTAATACGGGACAGGTTCACGGGCGTGGTTCCAATCCTTTCGGCAAGTTCGTTCGAGGAAATCTTTCGCTCGGCCATGATCTTGTCGAGGCGAACAATTACGGGCATGGCGTTTCCTTACGCAATCTCGTCGGAGTCGAGGTACAGCTCTCGGGCGTACAAGAAGAGCTGGGAAAGCATGAACAGGACGATGCCGAGAACCAGAGAGGTCCAATCGAATGATGAAGCGATCTCTTGGGCGCCGACGGCCCCCTCGCCGCCAAACATCGAAACGGAGGTTTTGAGTGAGCCGGCGTAGAGGCTGGTGGCAGCTTGAACAACGAAGAGAATGCCGAGCACCTTCAAGCATGTCGCAGACCCTTTCTTGAAGGGGTCTCCGCTCTTGATCGTCCACACGAGAACGGCGCTGAGGATGGTCGTAGCGATACCGATGACGGCAGGGACCAATGTCGAGATCGCAAGGGCTGGATACGCGGGGGAGTCTGCAATTACGGGGTTGTCGAGCACTTCGATTGCTGGCTTTAAGGAGAACGCCACTTGTGCGATGGCGGTGGCGCAAAGGGTCGCAGAGGCTATCGCACATGCGATGCGGAAGGAATGAAGCCGGGGAGTGCGATTGTCGGAACTCATAATAACCTCCGAAGAATTTAAAAAACTCAGGTTACTTTTTAACAGTTTATGTTAAATTGACTTTGCCGACAAGTAATCACAGCATGCTGCAACCGAAACCCCTCTAGATTGGAGAGGATTATGTTCAGTACTGTTAAGTCGTGTAAGCTCTTGGTTTTCCTCGGCCTCGCTCTTTGTCTGTTGCTGCCGGGAGCCCCCGCTTTTGCGGATACCCCGATGCCTCCTTCCCAGGAGAGCAGCCAGCGTGCCCTCGTTGAGCCCCTCGGGTATACGGACGACGTCGTCGATACCTACTGGAGCTACAGCTGTCCTCGCGGCGTAAGCGGGCACAGCATCTCGATGTTCAACATCTCTTACAAGACGATCTCCTACCGAAATGGCTATCGCCGATCCGCGCATCATAGGGAATCCCGCCTCGCTGCAATGTGCTCCTGTGGTGTTCTTGGCACAACTGATAAATGGCAATTTGTCTATAGCACCTACTAGATGCGAGGAAGGGCCGAGCATTTTGTTCGGCCCCTCTGTTCCGACTGGATGAGGTTAAGGTTGGCGATGAATATGCTCAAAATCTCGAAGGCGATCTTTAGGTCGCTTCTCTCCTCCAGGTCGCTCTGTGTTGTCGTTGTTGCGTTGATGGTTCTTTGTGCTCTGCCCGTCTTCAGGAGCGCGGCTGGCATCGACGGACGGGTCGAATACCTCGAGTCGGGAATAACCCGTGTTGAGCAGGAATTGTCAGCATCCTATGCGGATGCGCTTGTGAATGCGGGGGAGGACGGTGTCTATACCTCTTCATCAAGCATGCCCGCGCTTCTGTACCCTCTTGCCGCGGGACGTCTTATCTTGGCACCGCTCTCTCCCCTACTTCCGTTTCTGCAGATATCGGATGGAGAGTACACCTATTATGACGGATCGAAGGAGTACTTGCTATGGGTCGCAACGGCCGTTGCCGTCTCGTTCCTTGCCGCGCGTCTTAACAAACGTGAAAAGCTCATCATCCAGGCACCGATGGGCGAGCTGGGTAGACTTGTTGCATCGAGCGTATGGGCGAGTGTTTTTGCAATGCTTGCCGTCCTCGCCATCAATCTTCCAGGGATAATCGCCGCGCTTGTGAAGAATGGCCCGGGCTCGCCGTTCTATCCGATAGGCTACATTCAATATGCGACTCCGGTTATCAAACCGGCTTGGCTGGTGTTCGCGCAGACGGCCATCTTGCAATTCTTGGTGGCAGCGTTCATCTCGCTTGTCGTTCACCTTGCCGTGAAGATTGCCAATAACCCTACGCTTGGAATCGTGTTCGTATGTGCCCTGATGGGGGTGACGATGGTTCCCGGGTATTACGGAAGATCCATCGCTTTACGTGAGTTCGCCCTGTTGAATCCCCTTACGTATGCGAACACTGAGTTGACCGTCGGCGCCTATAGCCCGTACCCGACAACGCAGATAGTGAATCTGCCTGGACTTTGCTTCGAGCGTGGCGCGATTGCCCTCGTATGCGCAATCGGGATCGAGGTGCTGGCAATTAGCCTGCTTTGCGTTGCTGGAAAGAGCGGCTGCGCGTGCCCGATATCCCCGATTTGTCTTGAGAGAGGTTCCTTCACTGCATCGAGAACGGCAACTCGTTCGAGCGCTTGTGCCTCCGCCGTTGCATACGTAAGAACGATGGGGAAACTGCTCCTGCGTTCTCCTACCCTCGCCGTATGCGCGATTGCAATGTCGACGACGATGCTGGCCCCGGCTCTGGTCGAGATGTTTCCTGACGCTGATAACGTTTCCGCTGTTCGGTATAGGGATGGGGAGCTCCGTTCAATAGATCGGTATCTAGAGCAGAACGCTGCGAATATGGACGTCGAGGGCAAAGCGGCCCTGGAAGACATGCGGGATGCTCTTTCGGGTTTCGTGTACGCGCCTATGCCTGCGGAGGGGTTTCGAAGCCTTGCGACGTACGAGCGCGCTCGAGGTGAGCTGGGCGCGGCAGATGCGACTCTCCTGCAATCGATCGGAATCGAGCCGGAGACTCCTTCTCGTGCGGAGGCGCGCGCCCTTCTGCTTGAGTCGATCGCGAGCTTGCCGGACCCCAAGGTTTACGAGTTAAGTACGAAGATGCCCCCATTAATCCTCCTTTCGTATCTCCAGGCAGCGCTTCCCTCCTTATTTTTGCTGTTGCCCGTGGTTGTCACATCGCTCGCGTGCACCCACCTGCAGTGTCGTTCCCTTCTGGTTCTCCAGATCCCCGCAACAGCGCATGTGCGTTTTCTGACGGCTGTTGCGCTGGCTCTCCTGCTTGGCTTGGTGCTGCTTTTGGTGTCGATGGTTCCCGCTGTCGTTGTGTCCGTGATTAAGAACGGTGCGGGTGGATCGGAGTATCCCGTCGCTCTCATTCGGGCGGGAGCTTCGACAACATCCATGGTGGGTGAGGCGGTGTTGTGCAGTATTCCGTTGCTGGTCATGGCATACGGCGTGATTTCCGTCGTCGCTGCGTTGACAGCAGCGATTAGCCGCAACCCCGTTGTCACCGGAATGGTTTGCGCGGTTCTCTTGGTGTTGGGTTCGTTGAGCGCTCATGTTGAAAGCGTGGGCATGGGCGTCGCGCTGCTGGCTCCATTCGCCTCGTTTGATCCCGCTTCCCAGGTGGGGACGATTGGGTTCCTTGGGCGAGGGACGAACGCGATGCCTTTTGGAGAGGTCGTCGGCGCATCGGGCGCTCTGCTGGTGGTCTTGGGCGCCGTATCTCCGTTGATGGTGCGCCTGAGTGTTCCAAAGATCGAAAGGGGATGATCTCGATGATTGACCTTCAAACGCTGACGATCTCTTATGGAAAGAAGGTGCTCGTAGATTCGGTGAACGCTGAGTTTGCCCCGGGTACGGTCTACGGTCTCGTCGCTCCGAACGGGCATGGAAAGACGACGTTGCTGCGTGCGATGGCAGGTTTGCCGGGTCCTCGCGTGGACGGGAGCATCGTTCTGGATGAGGTGCAGGGTACGGGTGCGAGAGATGTCCGTTCTATGATCTTCTATGCACCTGGTGAGGGGACGCTGCTGTATCCCGGATTGCGTGCGGAAGATCACCTCAAGATGGTTTGCGATATGTGGCCGCATGCTCGCGATATCGAAGAGATAGTGGAACAAACGCAGATAGGCGAGTTCGCGAAGATGAGGATCCGCACTCTGAGCCAGGGCATGAAGCAGCAGCTTACCCTGGCGATTGCGTATGCGACGGGCGCGCGGTACCTTCTATTAGATGAGCCCATGAACGCGCTCGACCCCAGCAGGGTGGACTTGCATTCCGAGATTCTCAGGAAGCTGGCCGATTCTGGTACGTGCATCATCATGTCATCCCACATCTTGGATTCGGTCGATAGGCTGTGCGATGAGATTCTGTTTTTGAAGGATGGGAGGCTCATTAGAAGCATTCCGCAAGATGATGCTGCGCCGAAGTCTCCTGGATCCCATTTCGCAAAGCCTGCCGGACGCGCCGAGGGTGCGCTAAGCACGTATCGGCGACTCTACGAAAAGGGCGGGTAGAAATGCAAGTTAAAAATCTATGTGGCCAATGTGATACCGTTGAACCCGCATATCGATACCGCTCAGCCATTCGCCTCGCCC
>OLOC01000367.1_pt1 | contig 35796 bp, 31 predicted proteins | sample 1643111 | NCBI WGS metagenome assembly OLOC01 (sample SAMEA3136633, study PRJEB25190) | human gut metagenome
TGATTATTGATAGTGAAATCCGTGAAAATGATAAGGGATCAAAACCAAGACGAAGGTTTACCTATGAAGACAACGAGTTATTCAGAGATACACTTAATGATCCTAATCCACTTTTCGATAATCTATTAAAAAAATAAAAGGGGGGATTGTCATGCAATTAATTCTAAAGATTAGTACGCATGATTTCTTAGAACTTGACGAATTATGTGAATCAGTAAAGAATGCAACAAATGAAAAAATCACGGTCACTAATTATATTGAACTGATGATTCAAGAAGAATTAAAGATGAAAAATGAGCTTATGAATGAACTTAGTCACATACAAAAAGGAGCATGAAAAATGGCAAGGAAAAAACAAAAATCAATTGCAGATTTAAAAAAAGAACTCGCCGAGTTGGAGAGAAAGCTTTATCCCGAACTGGGAAAGTTTACCTATGAAAAAACAGGAATTTCATCAGTAAAAGAGTTTGAAGAAACTTTTGAGATTAATCAAAAAGGTACTCGAGAAAAATGGCAAAAGGCGGTAAATTTCGCGAATAGCGAATTTACCCTAGTGCATGAATTTCTTGCAAGCGATCAATTGTTGGAAACGAAGTTCCAACAATTTTTGAGAAGAAAAGGAGAGACAGCGTATCGAATTTTCTATCGAGAAGAGGCGCAAGAAGAAAGTGTTAGGTAGCTGATTTATCGGCTATCTAATCTCGATAAAATGCGGAGCATGAGGGTGCTCGTAGGGAGTTTACTCCCTCGACAAGCGGGGAAGGGTTCCCTTTCCCCTCGCTTGCTTCTTTTGAACTTAAAAATAATATTGGAAAGGAGAAGTGCGCATGGCAATTGATGTCAGTAAACTACCATTAGAAGAAAGGCGAAAGCGATATAAACGTAATGAAGATAGTCGACGACAAAATAGGCCGATAAAGTTTCGAGTAGACGATCATCAGTACCAAGAGCTAGAAAAAACAGCAGACATTTTTGGTTTATCTGTTCCAATGTACGTGAAGAAAATCGCAGTAGACAACGCAGGGAAAAGTCTAAAATATACCGATCGACAATATAAAGAAATTAATTTTCATTTACTAGCAATAGGAAGAAATTTGAATCAATTAGTGAAAACAGCAAATTATTTGCGTGTTCAGTTAAATAAAAAAGATACCGAGATACAAAAAGAAGAACATCAGAGTGTTTACTTATCTTTTACAACTAAGCAAGAGCGATTAAAGCGGCTATATACTGAAAAAAATGACTTAATGATACAAATAAAATCAATAAGTGATCCATTGAATTGCTTGGAAAAAGAGTTGAATAAGTTATGGGCTCGATTATAAAAATTGCTTCAAAAAGTAGGAGTATTCATAATACAATTTCATATATGTTGAATAAACAAGAAGATTCTGAACTCGTGACAGGAATTGGCGTATCGAATGATTTAAATGCTATTGAGGATTTTAAACGAACCAATGAAATTTTTGGTGATAAAGGGAAAATAAAGCTTTGGCATTTTACACAAAGCTTTGATCCACTAGAAGATATTTCCGCTGAAAAAGCACATGGGTTGGGTGTTAAGTGGGCAGAAAAAATGTTTCCTAACCAGTCAATTTTGGTCGTCACACACACAGACAAAGGGCATGTTCACAATCACTTTAGTATTTCGCCAAACGATCAGCGAACAGGTAAGAAAATGGATATTCGAAAGAATGATATTCGAGTTTTGCAGGCCTGGAATGATAATATACTTATTGATAATGGAATTAGCCCACTTGATATGTATAAGTATAATCATTTAGTTGCAGATCGTGAAAATTGGAAAGAACGTGAATTTAGAACTGAAAATAAGATTTCAAATCGAGAAAAAATAAAACTAGCTGTTTCTGAAGTTGCTCAGTATGCGAAAAATTATGATGACTTTCATGCGGAATTGAAGAAAAAACATTCTGTTGAGACCTATCGATTTGCCAAAAATCAGCGTATTGGGTACAAGCTCTTAGATTCTGAAGGTGGGTTAATCTTAAAGATTGGCGGAAAGCGTTTAGGGCAAAACTATGATATGAATTATCTTGATGATTTGTTCACAGAAAATAAAAAAGCGGAGCAAATTCAATCTGAAGAGGTACTCACTGAAATTGCTATTCGACATCTTGGTAAATCGTTAAATGGTAGAGCGGATAGTAGAATTAATTGGCAAGAACGAGCGCAACGCTTTGAATTAGATAATGAGAATATACCATTTCTTAGATCATCAAAAGATTATGAAGAATTTTATGACAAATATAAATTTGAAATAGAGGACAGAATAGAAATTGTATTAGATGTTTTTGGTGAGAATAAAGACCAATTCTTTGGATTTGCAGTGGAAGAGGAGCCTTTAAAGTATAAGAAGAAATGTGTAGATTTGGTGTATAAAAAAGTTGTTTATGATATCTCAGAGAGTTTATCAACTGATTATGACCAATTTAACGTTCATGATACTAAACCCGCTTTAGAACGTAATTTTAAGAAGCGTTATATTCAAGAAACAAAACGTGTTCTTTATTTATTTAATCGTGCAATTGATGATGGTACGATTGAAAAAGCTCGGAGAGAGTATGAAGAAACAGCAAGAGAAATTGATTATCAAAAACGACAAAATCAATATGATATGGATTTTTGAGTAAACAGGGAGAGAGAAAAAATGAACTATCCATATTTTAAAGTCTCGGCTTCAGAAGAAACTAAAGAAATATTCAACAATTTTTACAACCAAAACAAAGGAGTTTTTGGTTCCAAGGCAAATATGTTTCGTGTTATGGTTTCAAATTTACCAGTGTTAGCTAGTCCATCAAATAATAAATTTAATGATTCTGAAAGCATTAAATTTGAACAAAAAATTTCAGAACTAGAATCAATGATAAGTAATGAAGTAATTGAAAAGCTTGATGACATTGATCAAAAGTTATCGTATTCTCTAAAAAACAAATACAAAACGGAGGAGAAAAAAGATGTTTAAAGTTTACTTCCCGTTTCAGTGGCTCGTTAAAGGAATTCTTTTAGTGCTACTAGGATTGATTCTTTTTGGAAGTTATCTAACAATTAAAGCCAGACATTTTCCAGAAGAAAAGCCAATAAAAATTGTAACAATAGATTTAAAAATAGGTGAAACTTATCAGGCAGATGGGGTTGAACTAACATTTAAAAATATTGAAGTGACCGAAAAAAGAAATGAATTTGCACAACATGATCGTGTATTACAAGTGACCTATACACTTAAAAATGATACAGAAAAACCAATACGTCCACAACAATGGTCGATTGAAAATAAGGATGGTGAAGAGCTTTATGAGTATGCTATGATATTAGATAATCCAGAGTATATTGAAAGTGACAAAGCAGAAACAATAAATTACTATTATGAATTACCGAATGAAATGCAGGATTACCAAATCGTATTACGTAGAGCAAATGGTTACCTAGTTGGGTTGCCATTTACTTTATAAGTTTTATTTTGTCAGTAGCTTTTAAGGTAATATCAGTTTTGTGATTTTTGAAAATGGAAGTGGGGGAACTGGGAGAATGGCTGAGGAAAATAAAGTTGTTCCGTTTGAAACATTAGTGATAAATAAGGAAGAGTTTGAGCAACTTTTTCTTGATTTTTTTATTCAATATGACAGGATTTATGATTTTAGTTCGTCACTAGATTTATTTGAATTAGAAGCAGAAATAATAGAAAACAGTCGAGAGAAGAATGGTAAAATCATTATTTCAGTAGAAAAATTCAATGAATTATTCTCAGAAACATTTGAAATAGATCCAGACTATTATCAACCACAAGAAGTTTTTCGAGAGTTTAGAAATCAGATTATTCGTTCAAGTAATATTGAAAATTGAGTCAATAAAAGAAGCGTTGAAGAAAAGTTCCTTCTTTCGACGCTTCTTTTTAAAAGATTTTACAAATGTCTTATGGAGATTTGCTTCAATGACTACTTGTAGTCATTTCGTTTAAAATAATTATGTTACACCCTTATGTGTCACAGAGAAATACTGATATAATAAGAAATAAGGTATGTAACAATAGAGTATACTTTCATGTTACATACCATATAATATGCGATTCAAAATTTATGTACTTTTAAGGGTGGATGAAAATGGTTTTTATCATAATGAATAGTCTGGTGCTCTTTGTTATTATGCAAATACTCGGAGTTCCTATTTCTAATTTAGCGCTGTTAAAGCAAAAATATGATACTTTTTCTTTTAGCGAGGACAAAACAACTTCAGGAATAAATATTATCTATAATATTTTTATTTCCAATATATATATTCTTTTGTTAAATGAAATGAATATTGCCAAACCCTATGTAAATAATTTGTATTTTGTTGTAATCGGATATCTATTAATCAGATATTTTGTGATTTTTTTTATTTTACAAAGAAAATCACTTTTGAACTTTAGATATGAATTTACCTTAGTGACCTTAACTTTATTAGGAACTTATATAGTCTTTGATAAATTTATTCGGTCTGGTATTTCAATAATAATCCCTATTGATGATTTTAAAAATGAAATAGTGCTTTTGCTAATTCTTTTTTTGTACGACATTTTCAAAAATAGTTTAGTTACAGTTTTTAAAGATAGAGATGTTACTTCACGAAGAGAAAAATACATAAGAAATAGTTATTCTTATTTTTTTGATAAGTACAATTCTTATATATTAAGCAACATTGATGAGGAATTCAAAATAGATAAGGAAATAACGAGAAAATTTATTCTCTTGGTTTATTCTTTTATCATATATGAAAATTTTAGTCGCCCTAAATTCTATAGGCTAGTAGAGTTTGTAGTATCAAAATTTTCTTCGGGAAGATATTCTACGGGAATAATGCAAGTACAATCGAAATATTCTTTAGATGATAAAGAAAGCATTGCTAAAGGAATAGATATTCTTAAAAATATGTTTATCGAAATAGAAAGCTACGAATATGAAGAATGTTGGGTAAAAGAAATAGCCAATACGTATAATCCGTCTAATAATGAGCAATACGCAAAAGAAATTCTATATATATATATAGAACTCGATAAATTTTTACAGGTATTGGATTAACTCTAAAATATTTACTATAATTTACAATAATATTTGACAAGTTCGATTAAATAAAAGTATTACTGAACAAGGACTAATTTTTGATTATGTTTCCGTAAAAATACCCTTGAAATGGGTTGCTAGGTGATATTTTTTCCTCATTAAAAGCACGCCACGCAACTTGAATACGTTTTTGAAGCCGATTAGAATACCAATCAAGATGAATTGGAATCAATAAAGCGATTAGCTCTATTCAAAAATTGTTGAAATACCAACTATCTTCAACTATTGTCAATGAACTTAACTTCATGGCTGAAGAAGAATAGAACAAAAGAATCGATAAGGTGTAAGAAAAGCTGGACTCTCTGAAAAGTAGAGCCCGGTTTTTTCGTTTAGCACTAAATTTCCTTAAAAAGTAGAAAAGCTTTCGAAGCCTCGTTTGTTTCTTTTACTGTATAATAAAAGAAAAGAGTAACAATCGCTAAAAGATATAAACAAGAGAAAGGAAATACAAGATGATTGGTCTGATTTATTTTGTGGTGATCGTTCTGGCGAACACAGTTGGCGCTATTTCCGGGATGGGTGGAGGCGTGTTGATCAAACCGATTCTTGATCTTATCGGCGCCCATTCTGTTGCAGGGATTTCTTTTTACTCAACAGTTGCGGTATTCACGATGTCCATTGTTTCGACTGTGCGACAAGTATCAAGCGGGAAATCACTGAATTGGCAGATTGTCGGTTGGGTATCTAGTGGAGCTGTTGTTGGAGGAGTAGTCGGCAACATTGTATTCGAAGTTTTTTTACAGTTATTTGAAAACGAGAAGCATGTGCAGCTGATCCAAATTTTTTTGACGGTATTGACCTTGGTTTTTGCGTTCTTCTACACCAAGCATCATCAGCCAAAATTTCATTTGACGTCATGGACTTGGTACCTTATATGTGGGGGGGTTCTGGGCTTTTTAGCTAGTTTTTTAGGTATTGGTGGTGGACCAGTCAATGTTTCTTTGTTGATGCTGATGTTTGCATTGCCAATAAAAGAAGCAACACTATATTCTCTATCTACGATTTTCTTTTCTCAACTGGCAAAATTGGTAACGATTGCTTTAACAAGTAGCTTTATGCGCTTTGATTTATCTATGTTGTTTTATGTTATCCCCGCTGCTGTTATTGGAGGTTTGTGGGGAGCAAGATTTAGCAGGGTTTTGTCTCCAAAAAAAGTGACCTTTATTTTTCAAGCGATTGTCATCGTGGTTCTTTTGATCAATCTTTACAATGCTTTCGTCATCTTGCAAACATTAGAAGGATCTGGATTCAAGCAAGTCAAAATCACTGAAAAGTCTTTTTTTAAGTGAAAAAAGGAGTATACTGTGATAAAAAAATTCATTTAAAAAAATAAAAATTGGCTGGTGATTTGGATGTTGCGGGAAATGCGTTTAGGAGATGCAGAAGCACTACGAGAAATCAATGCGGAACAATTAGGATATGATGTACCATTAACCGTTACGGTGAGACAAATGAAGAAACTGTTGAAGGAGCCAGAAAAAAATTTTTTCTTGGTCTATGAAGATCCTACTTCTAAAAAAGCAGCTGGCTATGTACAAGCGGAGTCCTATGAATCGATTTTCAGCGATCCGATGTTCAATATTATGGCACTTGCTGTGTCTAAACATGCTGAAAAAAGAGGAATCGGAAAGGCCTTGATGACTGGCGTAGAAGAAGCGAAAAGACGAGGAATATCAGCAATAAGACTTAATTCTGCAGAATACAGAGTAGAAGCACACCGATTTTATGAACGCATCGGTTATCATTCCGATAAAATGCAAAAAAGATTTTTGAAAATCCTGTAAATTTTTATCAAAAAATACCTGGTCATCAAGCCGATACTTGATGATCAGGTATTTTTTTTGACTAAGAAAGTAATTGCATCAAGAAACCTGAGATGATCAAAACGATGGCACCACCAAGCCGATTGCCCATTTGAGCAAAAGCAATAAGTTCCATCCGATTAGCTGCAGATAAGACAGCTACATTTCCTGTACCACCCATCGAGTTGTTGCATAAGCCAGCAGTAATAGTTGATTCGATTGGATATAAACCAAACAAACGACCGACAAATCCTGAAACTACTGAAATCGCGATAACACTTGTCAAACATAAGACAACAAATTGCCATGTCAAAGCAGAAGCCAATACATTTAGATTCAATAACGCAATACCGATACCGGCAAGAACAGCTGCTGTCAAGTTTTTGACAATCAAGTTGTTGAACATGATAGCTGCATCTTCGTAATATTCTGGTAATAGGTTTGCGATTTTACAGATAACAACGATAATGATCATGAATGCGTAAGCATGGACTTTAGGAACAAAATAGTTACAGATTTGTCCTAAGATGAAGAAAGTCAATGATACCATCAAACCGACACCTAATTGTGGAATGGAAGGTTTTACATTTCTAGGTTTTCCATCGCCAAGGTCGCCTTTTTCCATTAATTTACCATTACCGTTGAATTTTGGCATTGATTGTCCCGCACGAGCAACTAACGCTGCACCAATGATAGCTAGGACATTTGTCATTGCTGTCGCAGGAATCAGGCGGGAAATGATAGAAGAAGCGTCCGTACCTAAAACATTTGCATAAATCGTTGATAAAGGTACAGCTCCGGCTCCAACACCACCAGCCATTGCGGGCAATGAGATATATAAAACGGAATTTGCAAAACCATTTCCGATAAGCATACCTACGAGTCCTACGGCAAAAAAGGAGACGACCATTGAAATAAGTGCAACGGGAATAAAACGAACAGAAGCTTTCATCAATAGATTACGGTTCATACCAAGGATGCTACCAGTAATCAAGGCAGCAATATAAAAGTCTAAAAAGCCCATATTGCTGACAAAGTTTTCTGTGGATTTTACTACATACTCAGGTAAGATCCCAAATGTAGCAATCGCGGCAGAGGCAAAGATCGCAAAAACGGAGCCACCACCTAAATAACTTTTGACGATAGGGATTTTTGTTCCGATAAAATGAAATAAATTACCGAAAATGACCAAAACAGCGATTGGGCCAATCATATTCGTCGGTAATTTTCCTAAAGCCATTGCAATGATCAGGACAAGGACCATGATCAAATAAAGGGGCAAACTTACGCCGGTAATTTTTGTTGACCAAAACCCTTCTTTTTTCTTTTCCTCAACTGCAGTTGCGGTTGTTGTTTTTTGTGCCATTTTTACAGATCCTTTCTTATTCTGTATCGTATGAAAAAAGCCAAAGAGAAGCGGCAAAAGAGCAGTAGTTGGCTGGCTGCTGTTTTGCCGCAGTCGCTTTTTTCTTTTTAGACGTCATACAAAGTTTCTGTATGTTCTTTTACTATAACAATCTTAATCTTCTAAAGATTTATATTCAGGAACCCATTTAGCAGATTCAACAGCTTCTTTGATATCCGTGATTTCTTCACGATTCAATTTTTGTGCAACAACTGATTTTGCGACAGTTTCAGCAATCGTTTGAGAGAATTCAGTGATTTTTGCTACTGGAGGCAAGATAGCTGCTCCTGGTTTTGTTACATCAACGATTCCGCCTAATGCTCGACTAGCTTGAGAAATGATTTCAGCATTTACTCGTGTAGCTGTTGAAGCAATCAAACCAAGCCCTAAACCTGGGTACATCAACGCATTATTTGCTTGACCGATTTGGTAAGTTACACCGTTATATTCCACATCAGCAGCAGGGATACCTGTTCCAACTAAAGCTTTTCCGTCCGTCCATTCAATCAAATCTTTTGCTTTTGCTTCTGCCAATTTTGTTGGATTAGACAAAGGCATGATGATTGGACGTGGGGTATGAGCCGCCATTTCTTTCACGATTTCTTCAGTGAATGCTCCAGGTTGGGTAGAAGTACCGATCATGATCGTTGGATGGATTGCTTTTACAACTGCTTCTAAGTTTGTCAATTCATCAGCATTAGTGAATTCTGAGCGTTTACGAGCGAATGGGATTTGACCAGGAGTCAATCCTTTTGTATCTTCAAACAATAAACCCTGTTTATCTACTTGATAGAAATGTTGGCGTGCTTCTTCTTCAGGTACACCTTGACGGATCATTTCATCTAAAAGGATGTTTGCGATACCTACACCAGCAGTACCAGCACCAAATGTCAAGATCGTTTGATCTTTCAATTGCTCACCTGATATATTCAATCCACCTAATACACCAGCTAGTACAACGATTCCTGTGCCTTGGATATCATCATTGAAAGTAGTGATTTTATCTTCGTATTTTTCTAAGATCGTTGCAGCATTTCCTCGTCCAAAATCTTCCCAATGTAATAACAATTCTGGGAATAATTCAGTAGCTGATTGAACGAATTGATCAATGAATTCGTAGTAAGTTTCGCCTTCTACACGAGCATGACGATTCCCTAAGTATAATGGATTATTCAATAATTCTTCGTTATTAGTACCAGCGTCGATTGATACAGGCAAGACTTGTGCAGGATTGATACCAGCCGCAGCAGTGTAGACCATCAATTTACCGATAGCGATGTCAACACCGTTCACACCCCAGTCACCCATACCTAAGATTCCTTCTGCATCTGTCACAACGATCAAACGAATGTCGCGTCCATCTGCTGCGTTTTTCAAACTTGCTTTGATATTTTCTGGTTCGTCGATTGAAAGAAATGCAGCATCTTGTGGTTTCAAGAAAATTTCGTTGTATTGTTCGATTGAATCCGCAACGACAGGATCATAAACGACAGGCATGAATTCAACTAAATGTTCGCCCATCAATTTATAAAACAATGTCCGGTTCGTATTGAATAGATTCATTAAGAAGATACGTTTTTCCAAATCGGTCTGTTTGCTTAAGTATTGACCGTAAGCTTGGACAGATTGTTGTTCCAATGTTTGGACAGTACTTGGAAGCATACCAGTGATTCCGTATTTTGCCCGTTCTTCTTTTGTAAAAGCTGTTCCTTTATTTAGAAAAGGATTATTTAATAAGTTTAGCCCTGTAAGCATGAATGATTCCTCCTAAGTTTTAATACAAACGAAGTATAGGAGTCAGATGAGGATATAGTCAAAAAGAGCAGGTATAATAAATTTTATTTATATGAGTAATAGAGTCAAAAGAAATCAAAATAGCGGTATTTGTTCTTTTTATATCAACAATCCTTGCTTGATTACTATGCGTATCTCTTATATGCTAAAGAAAGAAAAGTAGAAGAATAAAGGATATGTTAGATAGATAAATAGAATCTCTGAAGAATAAATCACGTGATCGTGACGATAAAATACACTTACGTCAGGTGATAAAAAATACATAAGTAGAAAACTAAGAGGAGGAACAGAAAATGAAAGAAGTTCAATTGATCAGAAAAAGCGAACTATCAGAAGGTGGTTGCAATGCATGCGGCGTAGTAGAAGCAACAAGCTATACATTAAAGCTTGGTGCCAACAAAGCGATAATCTCTGAGTTGACAGTAGGCGGTCTTGTGGACAGTCTGGCGCTTGCTGAAGGTTTTATTGGAGAAGATATTTATGAGATGTTTTCAGAAATCCGTCAGTTAAAAAAAGGGGAAAACTGCATAGAGGTTCATCATGAGAGCCCGAATGTGAGATTCAAACGTGGTGATAATGAGATGATCTTCAATAATCATGTGTCCGATCACACCGAGCTATATGGAATCGTGAATCAAATACTAACTGAGCTTTTTGGATTGGGACCTTATGCGTTCAAGGAAGAAAACGGTAATCCAAAATTAAACGAAGAATGGCAAGAAACGATTGAAATACAAAGAAACAACCCGCACTTATTTCAATAGGCATCCACAGTATTTCGTAAAAGGGACTTTGACACGACTTTTGTCAAAGTCCCATCGTTTTTTATCTATTTGTGTTCTAAACATTTCTTTCAGAGTAGTAACAACTGGAATGACTGAAATGTAAACAGATTATTTGCCTGTATCAATACGGAAGAGTAATATAAAGTGTGTAAACGCTATCATATTATTCATTCAATTTTTTATAGAGGGAAGGCATTGAAATGGAAAAAACGTATCAAGCAGGTACAAATGAAGGAATAGTGGATTTTATCAATATGGAAGATTTAGAAATAGCCGCTTCACAAGTGATTCCAGCTGGTGGTTATGGTTACATCAGCAGTGGTGCTGGCGACTTATTTACTTATCAAGAAAATGAACGGGCATTCAATCATCAGCTGATTATTCCTCATGTATTAAGAGATGTAGAATTACCCGATACAACTACACATTTTGACAAAGAAACGCTGACTGCACCAATCATCATGGCACCAGTTGCTGCTCATGGCTTAGCTCATGTGAAGGCGGAGAAAGCTTCTGCAAAAGGTGTAGCAGATTTTGGGACGATCTATACAGCAAGTTCTTACGCTTCTTGTACATTAGAAGAGATAAGAGAAGCAGGCGGGGAGAAAGCACCGCAATGGTTTCAATTTTATATGAGCAAAGATGATGGGATCAATTTGGATATTCTTGAAGTGGCCAAGCGTAATGGAGCAAAAGCAATCGTATTGACAGCGGATGCAACAGTTGGCGGAAACCGTGAAACAGACCGCAGAAATGGGTTTACCTTCCCACTGCCAATGCCGATCGTTCAGGCTTATCAATCAGGAGTAGGCCAAACGATGGATGCTGTGTACAAATCTTCCAAACAGAAGCTTAGTCCAAAAGATGTAGAATTTATTGCTGCTCATTCTGATTTGCCAGTCTATGTGAAAGGTGTCCAGTCAGAAGAAGATGTCTATCGTTCATTAGAATCTGGTGCTGGCGGAATCTGGGTATCTAATCATGGTGGCCGTCAACTAGATGGTGGTCCAGCAGCGTTTGATTCGTTGCAATATGTGGCAGAAGCAGTAGATAAACGTGTACCAATCGTGTTTGACAGCGGTGTACGACGCGGACAGCATGTTTTCAAAGCAATCGCATCAGGTGCAGATCTTGTTGCTATTGGCAGACCCGTTATTTATGGATTGTCTTTAGGAGGAAGTACAGGAGTCCATCAAGTGTTTGATTTCTTTAAAACAGAATTGGAAATGGTCATGCAATTAGCTGGAACACAAACAGTAGAAGATATCAAAAAAATAAAATTGCGTGAGAATCGTTTTATTTAAGAAACAAATGACGAAAAAAATAGGAGTGCGGCAGATGATGCCGTACTCCTATTTTTATAGTTCAAGGATGTCACTAATAGAATAATTTGAAACGAAAAAATAAAATTGAAATATTTTTTCATACTTAATAAAAAAGGAAGAATATTCATGTAAACGATTTTATTGTTTTTTTCTCTTTTATACAAAAAGGGTCATAATTTCAAGTAAGCGGATGAATTCATGAGGATTTTTTGCATACTGTCTCTACTATACTTAGGTCACTAAGAAAAAGGAGTGATTTATTATGAAAAAGAACATGATTGGGACATTATTACTTTCAACACTTCTTCTAGGCGGCTTGGCAACACCAGCTTTTGCTGAGGGTCAAGCGACTTCAAAAGGAGATATTACCTTTACTGAACCAACAAATACCGTGGAGCCTCTTAACCCTACTGATCCTTCAAAACCAGTAGAGCCAGCAGATCCGGAAAATCCAGCAACTGGCCAGACAGGTCCTTTAACACTGGATGTAGTTCCCGAATTGCCATTTGGTACACACGAGATTGAAAGCGGAACAAAAACGTATCAAGTAGACGCTTCAAAAAACGATACACCTTATCTCCAAGTATCAGATCGTCGAGGTGTAGGTGCAGATGGCCAAGCACAAGGGTGGAACGTGACAGTTTCGGTTTCAGATTTTGTAAACGGTTCACAAGTTTTGCAAGGCGCTGAATTAGATTTTGGAACATCCACTGTTAAAAGTACGTCAGATAACGAATCCACTGGACCAACTAGTCAAACTGTAACTGGGTTGAGTAAAGCAAGTGCAGCGACACCAATATTTACAGCAGCAAAAGATCAAGGTCTGGGAACATGGCTTTCTGTTTATGATCCAGCAAATATCACACTGAAAGTGCCGAAAGCAGCAGCTGGAACATTCACGGCTGATTTGACTTGGAACCTCGTGGCTGGCCCAGTAGCATAGAGTATGAAATAAATTCAACAAACTGCGGTGAAAATACTATAGGTGAAGGATTTTTTACCGCAGTTGTTGTTGAAAGGATGTGGTGGACAATGAATCAAAGTAAACGACTGTTTGTTTCGTTTTTTTCTATTTTAAGTCTATTTTTCATTTTTCCGTCAATCAGCCAAGCAAAGGATTCAGCAGGAGACTTTGGAATCAAACCGGTATTTCCAGAGAACCAAATAGATAAAGCAATCGGTTATTTTGATTTATTAGTGTCACCGGAACAAAATCAGACACTAGAAGTAATTATCAGCAATTCTTCAGATGAAGAACGAACATTTGAGGTCTCTGTCAATCCGGCGGTAACGAGTGATGGTGGAACGATCGATTATAGTCAAAAAAACCCAACGTTAGATGAGACATTGCCGTTTGATGTCCGTGACGTTTTGCTCATTGCGAAAAAGGAAATCAATGTATCAGCACATGCAGAAACAACTGTACCTATAGAAGTGAAAATCCCAGCAAAAAGCTTTAAGGGACGTGTATTAGCGGGTATTCATGTTTCACCTAAAGAAGAAGCTGAAACAGAAAATGCTACAGAAGGAGCACAAATCAAAAATCGTATTGCTTATAATCTCGCAGTCGTTTTACAAGAAAGTCAAGAGACGATAGAACCGGATCTGAAACTTTTATCAGGAGATTTGGACGAGGTCAACGCAAAGCCAACTGTTCAGCTTCGTTTCCAAAATCCTCAGCCTAGGATTATCAGCAATTTGATATTTACGAGCAAGATCTTTTATGAAAATCAGCTTTATATTGAAAATACGTCTAATGCATTTTTAGTTGCACCAAATTCGAATTTTCACTTGAATCTTGATTTAGCTGGTGATAAAGCAAAAGCCGGCGATTACCGCGCAGAAATCATAGCAAAATCAGGCGACAGTAATGAATGGCGATTTACACAAAACTTTACGATCAAAAAAGAAAAAGCACAAAAAGTAAATGAAAATTCCGTTTTTGCAGTACAAGAACAATCTTTCCCATGGCTTTATGCAGGATTGGTTGCTGCAGTTCTAGTGTTATGGTTGATTTTGCTGTTTTTGTGGGTCCACAAGAAAAAGAAAAAAGGAGAAACAACATGATGAGGTGATTTCGTTGAAAACATCGATCTTATTGGGAGGGATTATTGCAAGTTTGCTGTTCTTCAGCTGGCAAGAGCCAGTCCAAGCAGATACCAAAAGTTCAGGTACGATTACATTTTATGATCTAAGTCCAATTCCGCATCCAAGTGGTTCAGTCAATGGCGCATCAAAACAGCAGACACAGCTACCGATTTATAAAGAATCTAATCAACATGGCGTATTCCCGGAGACGAATGAACAAAAGATCCGTTTTCTTTATTTGATCATTGGTATAGAATTATGGCTTCTTGCGTGGTTGTTGTTATGGAGAAGAAAGGAAAAGGAGGATGAACATGTTGCTACAAAATAAATTTTCATTTTTTCGCTCCTTCTTTTTTACTTCGCTTTTTGTTTTAAGTATATTTATCTTTTCACCTTCGGCAGAAGCTGTTGGAGCAACGCCTCCTGCCATTTCTTATGATCCATACACGTATGAAAATATCGTACCTCCAAATGGTGGACGTAGTGCAGTCAATGGCGGGAAGCTTGTCCAACTAACTGGGGCTAACCAATTGCCTAAATTGACTGCTACTTATTTGAACGATGGTTCAAATGATCCTTGGAAAGGTGGCACGGTCCGTTTTCATTGGGAAAGCCATGTGAAACTAACAAATGTACTTGATTTGGTGAATATCACTGCACAAGGATTTGCATTTGTGGCGATCATCAATTTGCCGGAACATGTATCAAGCAGTGATGTATTAAAAGCAATTGACTGGAACAACGCCTACTTGTATATTGCCGGTGCCCCCATCAAGGTTACTAGCGGAAGTTTATTATCAGCAGGAAGCCATACCTTGCGTTTTGGGATGGGGTCGTGGGATACAAATACTCTATTGACAGATATTATTGCTATTATTACGCGAGGCGAATTCAACGTGGACGATATCCCGCTTCAATTTGATGTTACAGCTAATGTCGCGAAGATGACAGAAAACGGAGATAAATATGATACGAGTCCAAACAAAATTTTGACCAAGGGTAAATTACAACCTTCTATGTCTAAAAAGGCCGTTTTTTCTGTTGATTTTTATGATTCGAATAATATTATCCAAGATCGTATGTTCAATTCGATTTTAGCTCCAGCTGCAGGTAGATTTTATCCTAAATTAACTGGCGGAAACTTGAATCCAGGAGCATATGCATTTTCTGCAAGTGCAGAGATAAATACGTGGAATAGTTACATCTCACCAAGTGATTCAACAGGAAAATATAATACATTTGCTGATACCACAGAATACGTGGATGGAAATAACCAGAACCTTCCAGGCTCTACCAATAGTCGGACATTGACGATGGGGCTGACTGAAGGACGTTTTGATCAGTTGCCATTTAGTCGCTTTGATCGCGTAGTCAACTATTTTACAGGAAAAAACGTTACACAAGGAGCAATACTGACTCATACTCCAGCAAGCACAAGTGGATTGAATCAGACAGCCAATATCGTGTACAGTGGGAAAGATGCGCAAGGCGGATTGCTTTCTCCTGTTGCTTTAAAGGTATTGGAGCAGTACAAGCTAGACGGAACGGTTTTACCAACAAACTTAACAGCCGATAGTCAGTGGGGAAAGCTCCTTTCTTCTGCATCGTACCAAGTCACGGCCAATTGGTCAGCAACTGAACTAAAAAAGGGTTCGATCCATTACAGGCTTTATTCGAAAGGAACCCAAAAATTAGCGACAGGATGGACAGATCAACTTTTCCAAACGATCCAATCAAATAACGGGGGTGTAAATACAGCTACTTCTACACTACCTGCATTGGCTTCAGGGCAATATTATTTTGATTATCGCTTGGTGGACGATGTACTTACTAACATGTATCCGTCTTTTGCGTACAAATGGCAGTCTGAACAAGCTGGAATCACCACTCTTCCTCAAATAACAGTGGCTAATTTTCCATCTGTGAGTGCAGATAGTCAGCTAAAAAACCTTAGCAGACAACCTGAGACAGGAGATCCCCTGTCTGCTCTATCAGGAGATACGATTCAAGAAAATGTGACATTCACGTTAACAAAATCTGGGGATGCGATAACCGACAAAAAAATCACGATCTCACTTCCTGAAAATACTACTTATATCAATGGTTCCTTAAAATTAAATGGTACAACTATCGCAGATACCGGCATTCAACAAGGAGTTTCTGTCCCAGCAGATCTATTGAGCAAAATAGGAGATACCATTCATCTTACTTACAACTATCAATTAAATACTGTAGATACTTCTTTACAATCCGTCAGCATACTGACAAAGGCAGCTGTACTTTCCAGCAATATTACATTAGCAGATGGTGCTAAGCTTCCTAACCCAGTTGTCCAAACATCTGCTAAAACAATTCTTGTCCCCAAACAAGAATTAACATTAGTTAATGTACCAGATGATTTTACATTTGGTAACGATCTCCCCAAACCGTTGAAGACAAGTTATTATGAATCAAAAGGCGATTTTTCTTTTGATGTGCGGGATACTCGGCTTCCAAGCACGTCTCCTTGGCAACTGACAGGTACATTGACTTCTTTATTTAAGAATGATCAAGGTCAAGAATTAAGCGGAACAAAATTATACTTCAATCATTCTGGATCAAAGCAATTGATTCAGCAAGGTCAAAACACGTTGATTTATGAGAGTGATGGAACAGCTAAAGGAGAGGTTCTCGTTGACTTTCCCGATACCGATGGTTTACTCTTAGAGGTAAATAGCAGTACGAATGCTCAACCTGGCGCAACGTATCAAGGCATGGTCACATGGGAACTGACAGCTGGGCCAACCAGCTAAGTGATTAGAATTTGTATGGATCTGTGATAACTGTCACAGATCCTCTTTTTCAAGGATGAGAAGGAAACTTCTGCTGTTAAAATCAGAAATGCTTGAAGGAGTGGACTTGGAACTTTTCAGTTTGCTTGAAAAAAATGAACAACGGCAAATCAAACTTTTCCAACTTTTATTAGAGGAAAAAGGAGAGGTTTCCGTTAATAACGTACTTACCCGCTTATCAGTTGATCGGGCTACCTTGAAAGAAGATCTGTTTTATTTACAAGCTAACTTGGAAAATATCAAACAATTGGAAATTGTTATCCAAGAAGGGAATATTTTATTAATCAGACATGGAAATATAGCAGCAGTCGATGTTTATTATCATTGTTACTTGCGCTATTCTACAAAATATCAGATACTTCTTTATCTGTTGGAAAATGGCTCATTTGATCGGCAGAAACTTGTCATGGAACTTAATATCAGTTCGGCTACTTTGTCTCGCAGAGTGAAGGAATTAAATGATTCTTTAAATGAGTTTCATCTGAAAATAAAAAGCGGGCGGCTGACCGGTCCAGAAAGTCAAATTCGTTATTTTTATTTCCAATTATTTTGGTTTGGACGTCCCTATCTTGAAAACAAAAAAGAATACAGTGATTTATCAGGAAACACTTTTTTAGATCTGCTGCAAAAAGAGTTTAGTTTTGCTATTACAGAAGAAGGACGATTGAAATTTGAAATATGGCTTTCCATTATGAAGAAGCGAATGCGCTGTACGAAAAAATCCAAACCAGATTATAGCAATCTTCCTGTTGGATTGTTTCAAACGACACAATTTTTATTGGACCTCCATACATTTTTGACCCGTTACTTCTTTCAATATGCCTTTCCTTGGAATCAAAATGAAACGTTGGTTTTTTATCTTTTCATGATCAGTAACTTTACATTAGATACACATAACTCGCATGTCCAGGAGTTTTTGATAAGCGAAAAATACAAAGACGACGTAGTAGCTCAATTGAATCGAACGTTTAAACAATCGATAGAAGAATATTTCTCTTTTTATGTTTTTCCAGAAGAGATTTCGCAAAAGATTGCGTTGACAGTGATGCAAAATCACGCTCATTTTGCCTATTTTAGAGGATGGATGAATATTTTTGGCCAAGAAGGATTAAAACAGCGGTTAACTGAAGTAGAAGATAAACAATTCCTGGTTTTATGTGAAAGATTGGTCAGACAAACATTTGCTATTGTTGATTTTACTGAAGTAGACGAGGAAAATGCCCGCTTTGAATTATTTGCTCGCTATGCATCTATTTTACGGACGCTGATCAAGCAGTTAGAATTACGTCTGCAAATTGCTTATGATCTTCCTTATGAAAGGCTAATGGCGGATATCGTGAAAGAAATCATCCAGGAACAATTGCTGAATACGATCAAATATGATTTAGTCGAATACGAGAAAGAAAAGCAGTATGATATCATTTTGACTAGCCAATTGAAAGAGTACCCGTCACAGAAGTCCGCTAAAGTTTTTGTATTCACTAGCAACGAATATAATTATGATTTCCCCTATTTGAACCAATTTTTAAAAGAATGTTATTTAGAAAAATTGAATTTAAGGATGAATAAAACATGAAAATCGTGATCATTGGTGCTTCCCATGCAGGCATCACAGCTGCCCTAAATCTAAGAAAACTTCAACCGAAAGCAGAAGTTTTACTGATCGATGAAGATCATAAAGATGGACTAGGCTATGTTTCAAATGGAATCAACCTTTATTTAAAAGGAAAGATACGTAGTTTAGCTGAAGTTGCCCATAACATGCGGACTCTTCAAGAAAGTGGGGCAAAACTGATCACCGAATGGAGAGTAACTGAACTTGATCCAGACAAACATCAGCTCATCCTCGCATCCAAAGAAGGAAAAAACGAGACCATAACCTATGATAAATTAATCGTAGCGACAGGTTCCTCTCCTGTCACCTTGTATAAACAAATTGAAGCTGAAAATGTCTACACCTATAAAAATCTAGTGCAATCTAAGCAAGTACTTGCCGCTTTAAAAGAAGCAAAAGAAGTAGTGATCTTCGGTGCTGGTTACATTGGATTGGAATTAGCAGATGCTTTGAGAAATAAAGGATACATTATTCATCTAGTTGATTATATGCCGAATGTTTTATCAAGATATTTCGATAAGGATATGATCAACAGTTTTCAAAATCAGCTGCAAACTAAGCAAATAAATTTTTATCCAAATGAATTCTTGATCGATTGGAAAAAATCAGAAGAGAAAGTAGTATCCGTACAACTTCTGTCTCAAACAATAAAGGCAGATATGGTCATTTTTTCTGCCCAAACTCGTCCTAATACGACATTGTTAAAAGAAAAAGTGGCTTTGTATGAGGATGAGACTGTGATAGTCAATGAATATCTGCAGACAAGTGATCCGGACATCTATGCGATTGGAGATATCGTCCCAGTCAGTTTTGACAAAAATAAACGGCATCTCTTTTTACCTTTAGTTACTCGAGCTGTACATATGGCAAGAGCAGTAGCGCTAACTTTGAGTGGTCAGCCAACCGCTTACGATCTCAGACAAAAGATAACAGCAGCAGTCATTATAGACTACTTTTTAGGAACTGTAGGGCTGACAGAAGATGAAGCGCCATTCTTGGAACAAAATACCGGTTCGTGTTCAGGAGAATTTGATCTATTTCCACAATACGACGAAGAAAACAAAACAGTAAATGCAAAGCTGATCTACCATCCGGATACATTAGAAATAATTGGCGGACAGCTGATAAGCCAAGAATTCTTATTATCAGATTTGAACCTGCTTGCGGATATCGTGAAACACAAAACTACGATTCCACAGCTAGCAGTTGAGGATTTTGGATTTCTGTCTGAATACACCTCTCGTTTTCACTACCTCAATGAGTTAGCTTTTAAAGTACTAGCTAAGAGAGCAAATAGCAATAGAGTAGATAAAAGACTGTGAGAAATATCACGGTCTTTTATTGTGTGGGGATATAATAAATATTAATCAATCGAGAATAAAAAATTCATATAATGAAATAGCGGAAGAATTTTTTGAGCATAATATTCGCCAAAAATTTATCAAGTGATAAAATTGTTGTATAAAATGATTATTTCAGGAGGAGGAGTTAAATGTTTTTAGCATTAAATGAAATTATGCATTCAAAGTTACGTTATGCGTTAGTTGCAGGGGTGATGTTTTTGATCGCCTACCTGGTATTTTTTTTGACTGGGTTAGCTTATGGCTTAGCTCAAGATAATCGAACAGCAGTCGACAAGTGGGAGGCAGATTCGATTGTGCTTTCGAAAGATGCAAATTCAAATCTAGGGATGTCCATGATTACTAAGAAGATAGCAGAAGAAGTCGAAGGTGGGAAAGTGGCGTATCTTGCCCAAACACCTGGAGTCGTGACTAGTAAAGACAGTACAGAAGAAGGAAAAATCAATGTTAGCTTCTTCGGTATCGATAAAAATCAATTCATCATGCCCAATCTTGTTGAAGGAAAAGCTTTTGATAACGATGATGAGGCAGTAGGCGATATTAGTTTGAAAGAAGAATATGGTCTAGCCATAGGAGATACAGTTAAGTTATCTGGTAGTGACAAGACGTTTAAACTAACTGGCTTTACGGATCATGCCAAATTCAATGTCTCACCAGTTCTCTATACAACCATCAATGCTTACCAAGAAATCCGCTTCGAAAAAGAAGATACAAGTGAAAATGCACGGATTAACGCAATAGTTGTCAGAGGTAAAATCAGTAATTTACCTGAAGATTTAGAACAGATCAAAATTTCTAAATTCATCAATGAATTACCTGGATATAATGCGCAAGTATTGACTTTTGGATTTATGATCGGATTTTTGATCGTTATTGCGGCTATTGTGATCGGGATTTTCATTTATGTACTGACGATGCAAAAGATTAATATCTTTGGTGTAATGAAAGCACAAGGGATCACAGGAGGATTTATTGCGCGTTCTGTAGTGGCACAAACATTCATTTTATCATTTGTTGGTATTCTTCTTGGTCTATTAGGAACAGTGGGAACATCCCTTGTTCTACCTGATGCGGTTCCATTCCAAAGCAATTGGCTGTTTTTTGGCGTCATTAGCTTGTTGATGTTAGTAGTAGCTGTGTTAGGCGCACTATTTTCTGTTCGGACAATCGTAAAAATCGATCCGTTGAAGGCAATTGGATAAGAAGGAGGAAGAACATGAAAGCAATAGAATTTAAAGAAGTAGAAAAAAGTTTCCAAGATGGCGACCAAGTAGTTAAAGCATTGAAAGAAACAACCATGAGTATCGATAAAGGGGAATTTGTTGCAATCATCGGTCCTTCTGGTTCAGGTAAAAGTACTTTTTTGACTTTGGCAGGCGGATTGCAGACGCCTAGCAGTGGCTCTGTATTTATCAATGATCAAGAATTCAGTAATCAAAAAGAAAGCGAACGCGTTAAACTACGTTTTAAAGAAATTGGCTTTATTTTGCAAGCTTCCAATCTGGTTCCTTTTCTGACAGTAAAAAAGCAGTTATTATTAGTAGATAAGATTAAACATGAACATCGTCAAAAAGAAGCAAACGAATTATTTGAGCAGCTTGGCGTGGATAAGTTGATCAACAAGTATCCAGAAGAACTATCTGGTGGAGAACGGCAAAGGGTCGCAATCGCTCGTGCATTGTACAATGATCCGTCCATTATTCTAGCAGATGAACCAACTGCTAGTTTGGATTCAGAAAAGGCACGAGAAGTAGTCGATATCTTGGCAAAAGAATCAAAAGACAAAAATAAAGCAACGATCATGGTTACTCACGATACACGGCTGATTGACAAATGCGATAGAATATTTATGATGGAAGATGGTGTATTGAAAGAAAAAGAATAACCAAAAAGCAGGTGGAAAAATGGTCCATCGATACAACAAAGATACACAGCAAAAAATTTTGAAAGAAGCGACTGACTTGTTTATGTCCAAGGGATATCTCGGCACTTCAACAAGAGAAATCGCACAAAAAGTTGGGATCACCCAGCCCAATCTCTATCATTATTTCGGTGATAAAGAAAAACTATATACGGCAGTTTTAGAAAACCACTTAAAAGATGTTGGAAAAGCTTTGAGAGAAATCGTTCAAACAAGCGAAACGGGATTTCAAGTAACCTTGACAAAAATGGCGCAGTTTTTGATTGAGACACATCTGGTCGATTTGTTTCTGATGCTTCACGATCTTGAAAGCAATCTTTCAAAGGAAACAAGAGATCATCTTTTCTTTCTATGGAAGAAAAATTATCGTGAACCTTTTGAAGAAATCTTTTCAGCAAACCAATCTGTGCTAAGAAATGGGATTTCAAAAGAAATCGCAGCAAGGCATTTTTTCTTAGTGTTAGCACCTTACATCACTCGGTCGAAAAGACCTGTGGAAGAACCGCTAAATGTGGCGCAATTGATCGATTTATATTTGAATGGTGTATTAGGAGAAGCGTAAAGCTGTTATATAGGGAGAAAATAGTTAGGTGAAGAAGCAAGATATGACGAAGATCGTTATATCTTGCTTCTTTATATAGGTAGTTTTTCATAAATACAAATTTGTTATTCTCTCATGATTATCAGGGTATATTTTTATTTATTATGTCGGTGTTCCAGGAAGTGTTTTAATTTAATAACGAAGAAATTAATTGTTTGTAGAATGAAGGAAACTATTTATTGGGTAGATGAATCACCACGAATAGTCAAAAGGAGATTTCAGGATATGCCAAAAATGAAAAAAATCATTTTAGCAGTAATGTTATTTTCTACGGTTATATCTTTTACAGCCCCTTTTTTGCTTACTTAAGCTGATTTTAAGTTTTGGCCCTTAGTCTGGATCTACGAGGTGAGAGTCAAGAATGAAAAAAATAATTGGAGCTTTTGTATTTGCAATCATTATCATTATTATCTGTTTTCAAATAGATGTTTTTGGTCAAAAAAAGATAGTTGGACAAACGGTCAGCAGTACGAACAGTACGGTTACAAAGACAAAGGAATCATTTGATGATACAGAACAAGAGACATTAATCAAAATCGGAAAAAATGACCGTACACTATATACAGATGACTCGCTAACTACCCCACTTGCAACTATAAACGGCGGAGAGCTGGCGGAGTTTCTTTCTGAAACAAAAAATGCTTATCAGATCAAGACAAATGATGGCTATACTGGATATTTAGCCCTCGAAGATGGAACCAAAGTCACAAAGAATATACAAACAAAACCGGAAGAGCTATCTGATGCAGTGATTGTATTAGATCCTGGGCATGGCGGAAATGATACTGGGGCATTAAGCAATGATGAACAAACAGAAGAAAAAGATATAACATTAAGTACAGCCATAAAAGTAAAAAAGGCGCTAGAGGATGCTGGAGCAACGGTTTATTTGACCCATACTACAGATGAATTAGTACAGCTTGGAGATATATGCGACTACAGTGAAGAAAAAAAGGCAGATGTCTTTATCAGTTTACACGCAGACTCTACGGAATATGCGAATGAAGCAACTGGAATCACGACATATTATTACTATGGACAAGAGGAAACATTAGCACAGACAATTGCTGACTCCTTCACTGATCTGCCTCTGGATTCAAGAGGAATCTCCACTGGGAACTATCAAGTTCTTCGAGAAAATCTTCAACCTTCTATTTTAATCGAGATGGGTTATATGAATAATGATAGTGATTTAAAGGAATTAGTAACAGACAGTTATCAGCAGCAGATTGCTGCAAGTTTGACACAAGCATTGACCACTTATTTTCAGTAATAAATAAGCCCAGCCAAACAAAAATAGCTCCTCATATTTTTCGTTTGGCCGGGCTTATTATCGCAGATGCAAGCTTTTAAACACCGTTTAAGGAAGAGGTCGTGAGCCTGCCGTTCAACTCTGAGTCACAAGGAGCAATTTCAAAAAACAGCTTTTCATGTTTGTTGAATAGTGTGACTTGTGACCGAGGAGTTGGCAGAAGAACACCGTTTATCCGGAAAAAGAGACTGCGACACGACTTTTGTCTCAGTCTCCAGTCTATGGAACAATGTTCACTGGAATTCTTCTCAATCGTCCTTTCGATAGTCCAACAGCCTTTTGAGCTGGGTAATCTGCTGCTGCAGTTCCATACCTTTTGTTGTATCACGATTGAGTTTGCGTGGTAGTTGCTGTTCGATTACTTTTTTCACATTTGTTTGGTCGGATTTTTTTGCAAATTGTTGTTCAATAGGCAAAAACGGATAATGTGTCACGATTTGGAAACCATAAGAATTGCATAATAGTGAATAACCGGCAATTCCTGTCGTTTTTTGATAAGCTTTGGATAAACCTCCGTCAATGACAAATACTTTTCCATTTGCTTTGATCGGTGACTCCCCTTTTTTTACTTTTACTGGCGTGTGCCCATTAATGATTGCTGACCCTTCTTCTTTTGTGTCGAATTCTGCTAAAATTTTTTCACTGAACCACTCTTCATCTCGCAAGTGATAATAAGGATTGCTTTTCTCGACGTGCGTATGAGGCTCTGTGAGAAAATAACGTTCAAAAGTCGCCATTTTACTCTTGCCGAATAAAGGCGAAAATGGCCCACTCCACGCATACCAAATCAAATCGGTTGCTAAATCTTCTTTTGCAGTCAGATCTTTTGCGCTTTCAGTTATCTGTTTTTCAAAAAAGCCCAGCAGTTCTTTTCCGCGATAAGATTGGTCTAATTCAAATGCTAAGAGCTGTCCCTTCTCGTCTACAGGTATACAGCCATGAAACAGCACATGCTGATTGTTCGTGAGATACATTCCCCCTTTTTCGATCAAAAACGTCATATGTTTTTGCATTCTCAAAGAGTGCTGGAATGAATACATCAAACTATCAATCACTTTTTGTTCCTCTTCCAAGAATTTTTTTGGATCATCTGGCTGGATCGTTTGAAAACAAGTTCCTTTCAACTCATAGAGCTGACCTTCTAAATCAATCGTTGATGCTTCATAGTCGATTTTTTCCAGCAATTTACGATCGTCCATTTTAAATTCAGGTCGACGATCCAATAACTGATGTTCTGATTTGAATTGAAGGATAGAAAGTGCCTGATGGATTTTTTCTAATTCTTCTTGCTCTCTTTCGGATAGATTTTTACTGTTTTTAGGCGCAAATACTGGATTCTTCTGATAAGTTTGATGAGCAAAAGAAAACAATGGACGTAAATTCAACCCATATTCTTTCTCTAATTCAAATAAATAATTATAGCGTGCTGCAATCCGTAAAAGTGTCAGTAAACATGCCTCAGAGCCGCAATACGCACCAATCCACAAAATATCATGATTTCCCCATTGGATATCTACAGAAGAAAAATCCATGATTCGATCCATCACTTTGGCTGCTTGAGTTCCTCGGTCAAAAATATCTCCAACGATATGCAAATGATCGATGACAGATTTTTGGATCGTCTGTGCAAGTTTCGTTAAAAATTTTTCTTCTTCCTTCATCAAAACAAGTTGTTCAATGATTTTTTTTACATAGTCTTTTTTTCCATTGATACGGTCATCGATATACAAGAGTTCCTCAATGATATAGCTATATTCTTTCGGCAATCCTTTTCGAACTTTTGACCGGGTATATTTGACTGTCGTAAACCGTAAAAGATCGATCAAATGATGGATCAGCTGCGATTTATCTTGTTCTTTGTACCAATCAGTCGTTAATGCATATTCTGGATAAGCCGTAAAAATAGTGAATTGGCTGGTATCCGTTTCCGTCATTTGTTCAGAAAAAAGGTCTTTGATCTTTTCTTTAAGATTTCCTGAACCGATACGCAGAATATGATCAAAAGCAGGAAATTCGCCATGTATATCACTCAAAAATAACTCTGTTCCTTTTGGAAGCTGCAAAATTGCTTCGAGATTGATGATTTCCGTGATGACATCCTCCGTTGAGGGGAATTTTTCTGAAAGTAAATCTAAATAACGGTCCATTAAAACGCCTCCAAAAATTGGTATACTCAATATTATAAAGTTGTTATACACTATTTTCAATGAATATATATCCAATATAGTAAAATAAATAAAATAGGTCTATACAAAAAGAAGCTGGGAACAATAGATGTCCAGCTTCCTTCTGTATTTTAGGATTGTTTTATGCTTTTTTTCGTTCATTCCTCATAATTGAAATCGATTGTTTCAATGAACTCCATAATCCGCCTTCGCTATAAACGAGTACATTCGATTTGTACATGTTTGCAGACAAGATCATCAATAAGAATGTTACGGCTACAAGTACCAACAAGGAAATCAATGCTCCACCCATACCGACTGTCTCATTTGCTAAGCGAATCGGCATAATATATGAAGATAAGAATGGAATATACGAAGTGATCCGAATAACGATATTGTTTGGATCTGAAGCTCCTAGTATCAATCCAAGCATGTATCCGCCTAGAGATAGATAAGTCACTGGCAAAATTGCTTTTGCTGTATCTTCTGCTTTGTTGACCAAAGAGCCACATAAAGCTGCTAAAACAGAAAAAATCAAAATGCCAAAGATCATGAATAGAAGAGAATACCACAAGAATGGTCCAATCAAGTTATCCAATGAGATACCGTCTAATATATTTTTGACCATTTCCATATCTTTGAATTGACTGTATCCTATACCAAAAATAATACCGTATAATGCCATTTGCGTTAATGCAACAAGTAAAACACCTGTTAATTTTCCGTAAAAATGCTTTTGTGCAGTCGTACTGGACAGGATCACTTCCATGATCCGCGTGCCTTTTTCAGAAGCGATCTCTTGTGCAATGATCTGCGCATACGTCAAAATAATAATGAACAAGACAATCGTTGCTACATAACTTACGACGTATTGGACTGTCGAGTTATCTTCTCCGACTGTCATTTTTCCTTTTGAATCAAAATTGACTTTTTGTCGAGTCAAACTTGCTTGTTGGCTCAAGCTAGCTACTTCTTCTGGTGAAATGCCTAATTGACTCGCTCGAAGCATCGATTGCAAGCCAGTCAGTTGTTGTTGTATCAGTAGTTGTGTACTTTGTCCTAATGAATTTTCGCTATAAAGCATCCCATTTATCTTATCATTCTCAGTTGAGACTACTAAATACGCATCGATTTTTTCTTCCGAAAGCTCTTTTTGTGCTTTTTCTTCAGAATCAACTGCTTTGAACTCAAAATCATCTGTTTTGACTTGGCTCATTTGCTGACTGATTTGCTCATTATCAGCCAATACGCCGATTTTATTGACATCACTATTTTGTTGAGCAAAGTTTCCTGCTACATAAATGATACCCAGCATGATAAAAGGGACTAATATCATGATCAAGAAAGAAATCGACTTAACATTTTTTAAATAGACATCTTTGGTAATAATCCAAAACTTACGCATCGATTTCACCTGCTTTCAATTTGAAAATCTCTTCCAAAGTTGGCGGTTGCTGGTTAAACATAGGAATGTAGCCGAACTGAGTCGCACGAGTAAAGATTTCTTTCCCAGCTTCAGGATCTTCTAAGGTAATCTCTAACGTATTGTCTTCATGAAGGATCACTTTTTTCACGCCTTCGATTTCTTCTACTTCCTGTTGGCTTAAACCAGATTCCAAGAATAACTTCGTACGGCCAAATGATTCACGAATCTCATGTACTTTTCCATTCAAAACCATTTTTCCGTTTCGCAACATGATCAAATGATCGCAGATTTTTTCTACATTATCCATATTGTGGCTAGAAAAAATGACACATGAACCATGTTTTTTCAATTCCAATATTCCATCTTTTAGCAATTCAGCATTTACCGGATCTAACCCGCTGAATGGCTCATCCAAAATGATCAATTTAGGTTCATGGATTAACGTGGCGATCAGCTGGACTTTTTGCTGATTTCCTTTAGACAAAGATTTTACTTTATCCGTCTTTTTCCCTTTTACCTGAAATTTTTCCATCCAAAAGTCGATTTTTGGTTCAATCTCTTTTCTTGATTTCCCTCTAAGTTCTGCAAAATAAAGCAGTTGGTCTTGAATCGTTACTTTCGGATAAAGTCCCCGTTCCTCCGGAAGATAACCGATGACATCATAATCTTTCTCCCCAAGATGATGGCCATTCCATAACACTTCTCCTTGGTCTTGTGTCAAAAAATCCAAGATCAAACGAAAAGTCGTTGTCTTCCCAGCCCCGTTTTGGCCAATTAGCCCCATGATTTTTCCATCGGGGATTTGGAAAGAGACATGATCGACAGCTGTGTAGTTCCCAAAAGTTTTAACAAGATCCTTGACTTCTAACATTTCTTCACTCCTTCTTCAAGAAATCACATATATCCTTAGACACCAGACGTAAGCGATTTATTATTTACCAACAAAACGTAAACGCTCTTTTTGTTGTACATAAAATGATAGGACACTTTACTTTCTTTGTAAAGTGCCCTTTCCTCATTCCTGATGTAATTTATCAAATACGTTTTGTGCGACATTTTTCGGCAGTCCGATTTCTTGTAATTCTTCTGTCGTGGCTGCTGTGATATTTTTCAACGATTTGAACTCTTTAAGCAGCATTTTTTTTCGTTTTGGTCCTAACCCTTCAATTTCATCTAATCGGGAAGCAAAACTGTTTTTACTGCGTAGCTGCCGATGGAAAGTGATTGCGAATCGATGGACTTCATCTTGGATTCGCTGGAGTAAGAAAAACTCTGGTGAATTTCGCTCAAGCGGTACTACAGCCAAATCTGTACCGAATAGCAACTCATTTGTTTTATGTTTATCGTTTTTTGCCATGCCAGCAATAGGAATATCGATTCCTAATTGATTTTCTAAGACATCTTTTGCCACATCTACTTGTCCTTTTCCTCCATCGATCAAGATCAAATCAGGTAAAGGCAACCCTTCGCGAATCACTCGCGAATATCTGCGATAGATGACTTCTCTCATTGATGCATAATCATCCGGTCCGTTGACTGTTTTTATTTTATATTTCCGATATTCTTTTCTTGCCGGTTTTCCATCAATGAATACGACCATCGCAGCCACAGGATTCGTCCCCATGATATTAGAGTTATCAAAAGACTCGATACGTATTGGGGTCGGGATATTCATCGCGTTTCCTAAACGTTCAACTGCTCCGATCGTCCGTTCCTGTTTTCTGGCAATCAGATCAAACCGTTCATTCAAAGCAACTGAGGCATTCTTACTCGCCAATTCAACTAATTTTTTCTTTTCTCCTCGTTTTGGTTGCAGCACTTTCGTAGCTAACAAAGCTTCTACACTGGGCTTGTCGATCGTATCAGGAATCAAGACTTCTTTAGGAATGAAATGCTCATTTTCCTGATAAAACTGACCGAGGTAAGTCAAGAAATCTTCTTCTGCTTCGTTATAGAAAGGAAACATTGAAACATCTCGTTCAATTAGCTTTCCTTGTCTTACGAAAAACACTTGGACACACATCCATCCTTTATCAATCGCATAACCAAATACATCTCGATCCAGTAAATCAGTATTTGTCATTTTTTGGCGAGTCATGATTGTCTCAATGGCACGGATCTGGTCTCGGTATTCTGCAGCTTTTTCAAACTCCATGTTTTCAGCAGCTTTTTCCATTTTCTGATGGATCTCTGACTCGATTTTTTCGTGTCCTCCGTTTAAAAAGTTTTTCACTTCATCAACGATTTTCGTATAGACTTTCGGATCTACGTCGAAATAATAAGGACACAGGCATTGTCCCAAATGATAGTAAAGACAAGGCTCCTTCGTCTGACTAGGTTTGCATTTTCTCAGAGGAAATAATCGATCGAGGATCTTCTTTGTCTCATTCGCCGCACCGACATCGGGATATGGTCCAAAATACAGTGCTTTGTCTTTTAGTACCTTACGAGTAATCACCAAACGGGGATATTTTTCATTCGTTATCTTAAGGAAAGGATAGGTTTTATCATCCTTTAACATAATGTTGTATTTAGGATCATTTTTCTTTATCAGATTGATCTCTAAGAGCAATGCTTCGATATTCGATTCTGTAACGATGTATTCAAAGTCTTCGATTTCACTAACAAGCCGTTCCGTTTTCGTATTATGGCTACCAGTAAAATATGAGCGGACACGATTTTTTAATATTTTGGCTTTGCCGACATAAATGATCGTTCCATTTTTATCTTTCATCAAGTAACAGCCGGGCTGATCAGGAAGTAAAGCTAATTTGTTTTTGATTCGTTCGTTCATCTGGTACTCCCCTTCATATTCAATTAAAGTTATTATAGCATGTCTGTCAAAAAAACAATCCAGCCTGACAACGTAATTATACTCAAAAAATATTAATTTGAATAACCTTAACTCAACCGCAAAAAAACCGAGGACGGAACTGGATTCAGTCCCACCCTCAGCTTATTTTTGCTGTAAGTTTTTATAAATATTGATCGATCATTTGACGTAGTTGTTCTTTTGAATGAACACCAACAGCTTTTTCTACTACTTGACCATCTTTTTTCAACATTAATGTTGGAATGCTCATGATACCGAATTGTTGAGGAGTTTCTGGATTTTCATCCACATCCATTTTAGCAATTCTGAATTCTTCTTCATCATATTCTTGTTCCAACTGATCCAAAATCGGTGCTTGCATACGACATGGACCACACCAAGTTGCCCAAAAATCAATCAATACAAGTCCTTTATCTGTTTCTTCATTAAATGTCTTATCTGTAATTACTTGTGACATATCAAAGACCTCCATTTTTAAAATCTATGACTAGTATAGCATTTCTATACTTGGATAGCGAACCATCTGCTTACCTTTAGTAAGCTTTACTTAAATTTAACAATTGTCGCACCATTTCCGCCTTGGTTTGCCGGTGCAAACTCAAAGCTTTTGACGCTCCGATGGTTTTTAAGATAATCAGTAATTCCCTTGCGAAGTGCGCCTGTTCCTTTTCCGTGGACAATAGTCACTTGAGGATAACCAGCTAGAATGGCAGAATCCAAATATTGATCTACCTCACTTAGCGCTTCTTCGTATCGTTTTCCTCGAAGGTCCAATTGATTCGGCACGTGACTACTAGATTCAGATCGTACAGCATGGATAACTCGTTGTGTCGGCTCTTTTTGAGGAGCAACAGGCGTCAGCTCGTCTTCGGACACATTCATTTTTAATATACCGATTTCTACTTGCCACTGATTCCCGTTTTTACGTAAAAGCGTCCCTCTTTGGCCGTAAGTCGTAACCAACACTTCGTCTCCCGGTTTCAACGTTTTTTGTTCTTTCGCCTTCTTCAATACTTTATTTTTCTTCAAAGTTTCTTCTTGATGTAGATTTGCTAATTGGGTCTTTGCATCGATCAACTGATGCTCTTTCACATTTCCTTGCCCAATCTGCTGTTGCATTTTACGAATATCAGCAATGATTTTTTCTGCTTTTTCTTCCGCCTCTGACACGACTTCATTTGCTTTTTTCTTTGCTTTTTCCATTTCTTTTTCACGTTCTTCAAAGAAATAGCTGTAAGCTTCTTTCAAATCATCGTGAAGTTCTTGTGCCTCAGAAACAAAATGACGCATTTCCAGATATTCGGTCTCTGCCATTTTCCGGCGATTCTCTAAATCTGTGATCATTTCGTTTAAATCTTGGCTCTCATCATTCATCAACTGCTTCGCTTCATCAATAACTTCTGTATCAAGACCTAATCGGCTAGAGATTTCAAACGCATTGCTTCGTCCAGGAACGCCAATCAGCAAACGATACGTTGGACTTAATGTATCCACATCAAACTCCATGCTGGCATTAATCGTATTTGCCCGATTATATCCATAAACTTTCAATTCAGGATAATGCGTTGTTGCCATCACATAAGCAGACTTTTTACCAAGATCATCTAAGATTGCGATTGCTAGAGCAGCACCTTCTTGCGGATCTGTTCCTGCACCGAGCTCGTCAAATAATACCAGACTTTTTTCATTGACTTTTGATAAAATATCTACAGTGTTCGTCATATGAGAAGAAAAGGTCGATAGACTTTGCTCAATCGACTGTTCGTCTCCTATATCCGCAAATACTTCCTCAAAAATACCGATTTGACTTTCTTCACCTGCAGGAATCGGTAATCCTGCTTGCCCCATCAGTTGTAACAGACCTAAAGTCTTCAACGTGATCGTTTTCCCACCTGTGTTAGGTCCTGTAATGACGATGGCTTGATAGTCTTTTCCGATTGTGATGTCATTAGAAACTACTTTTTCCTGATCGATCAGTGGATGTCTTGCTTGTTTCAAGACGACATGATTGTCTTCACTGATTCCCGGCACGATGGCTTTTACTTCTTTACCAAATCGTGCTTTTGCATTCATCAGATCCATTTTACCAATCACATAAGCATTGTGGATGATTTCTTGACGATGGGGAACAAGTTCAGCAGAAAGTTCACTTAAAATACGTTGAATCTCATTTCGTTCAGCGATTTGGTATTGACGCAAACGATTATTCAAATCCACCACTTGTTTTGGTTCAATAAATAAAGTCTGACCTGAAGCACTTTGATCGTGGACTACACCGCCAAATACACCGCGGTATTCTTGTTTGACTGGGATAACGTAGCGGTCATTTCGCATGGTGATGATCGCATCACTTAAATACTTTGCATTTTTCCCACGGACGATCCCATCTAACTGTTCACGAACAGCTTGTTCACTTCGCCGAATGTTCTGTCTTATGCTCTTTAACTCAGGAGAAGCGTCATCAGTCACGCGTCCGTCTTCATCGATTGCTTCCTTTAAACGGCGGCTCAAAACAGGGATCGTGACTAACTGATCTGCCCACATATACAAACGTGCAAATTCGATTTCACTGTCAGAAAGATCATCAATGAAACGATTCAATTCGCTTGTCGTAGACAATACTCTGGAAACTTGTGCAAGCTCCACTCCATTCAAGTCTGCTCCGATCTCAATCCGTTTCATATGGGGACGGATATTTTCAATTTTAGGTATAGGGATCCCGCCTCGCAGACGTTGCACTTTCAATCCATCCTCAGTTTCTTGAAGCCAGTTTGTGATCGTTTGTTTCTCACTCACTGGTACCAATTCTGCCAGTTCTTCTTTTCCTTGTGCAGTCACTACAAATTGTCTGACCATCTGTTTGACTTTTTCAAATTCCAATGTTTCAAGGATTCGGTTATTCATTTTATCACCTTATCTTTCACTATGAAAAAAGAGCTGTGCCGGACATACGCTACGCAGCCTTCTTAAATAAACTACTCTGTACAAAAAACGAAATATTTTCCAGCACTATTTTCCTTAATTCAAAATATTCGTTACCCAAAGCTCATACATCTTGTTGGTAAGAAATGGCGTTCTCTCAACGATAAAACGAGCGAAACTATGCTCGCCGAATTGATTTTGGACCACATCTAATGGAACAAAGGCAAGTAACTGCAAAATCAAAAATATAGTAACGTAAGCCATGATTAGTGACAGGATGCCTCCTGCAATCCAGTCTACCTGTCTCAAGATCGGCACATACGTCAATCCATGGACAAAAACCCCCACAAATCGGGTAAGCAGCCAGCCAATTAGCAAAATAATCAGAAAAGAAGTTCCTGCATAAAAAGCTTCATCTAGGTGAAAGGCAAATACCTGATCAAAAAATGCTAACTTTGATGTTGGGGTGACAGCTGGGTATGGAATGTATAATTCCAAATGACTTGCTAATGGTTTGTAAAAATGCTGGGCAGCAATAAATGACAATACATATCCAATCGCGAATATGATTTGCAAAGCAAACCCGCGACGTGCTCCAGAAAAAAACGCAATTAGCAATAAAAATAAAATCAGCAAACTCAGCATGCTACGTTCCTTTCTCTTCTAACTTTTTTAAATTTTTCTTATTTTGATAAAAGGATCTTAATTAGAAGATTTTTGTTTAATTTGTCCTTTTCGTTTCTCGTTTAAAATCTGTTGTGCTTCCACATGATTTTTAATGGTATGATCTGCTTGACCATTTTCTTTCAATACTTCCCGAGCTTCGTTCTCGATTGCTTCAATGCGTTTCACACGATTTTCAAGCTCTGTAAATTTGATCATTTTTTTCTTTAATTCTGCTGTTTCTTCTTCCAGCTCCAATATTCTTTCTTGTTTCTTCAATTGATCCGAAAGCGCATTGACAGCCATCAAGATTGCTGCTTGTTCATTATCCATTTGTGGTGATAATTGTTTCAATTCTGCTAACTGTTCATTGATCAGCTTCGTTACGATATCCATATGATGCTTGGTTTCCCGTCCGATAATAGTATATGTTTGGTTGGCAATCACCGCTTTGTAGCGTGTTTTTTCGTGCGCCATACGAATCATTTCCTCCTATTTGATGAAAGTTTTATTTAGTGTACCATGAAGTTGGTTCTTTCACCGTTCTCCACAAATATTTTTCACATACTTAACTATTATATGATAAACTTTAAAAAAATGCTATGTCTCGCAATCTCTTAGAAAACGAAAAGTCGTGAGTTGCGGTATAGTTTTATGTATAAAAACGAGGAGAATTTTATGAGCAACGTCATTATCAAAGCAACAAACGACCAACTTAGTCAAATGAAAGCATACTATCGCTCTTATTTGTTAAATAAACAGATTCCTTATACTAGCTTTGCTGCAAAAAAAGACGGGACGACCATTACCGCTTATACATCCGGAAAAGTGATGTTTCAAGGTACGAATGCAGCAATAGAAGCTGATAAATGGGGGGAGGCACAGGATAAACAAGCCAAGCCAGCAAAAACAGCCTCTTCTTTGCCAAAAAATATCAGTCAATTATCCGTTTTAGGTAGTGATGAGGTCGGAAATGGCAGCTATTTCGGTCCGCTAACAGTATGTGCTGCTTATGTGAAACGTGATCAGCTTGCAGAATTACGTAAACTTGGTGTTAGAGATTCAAAAGAGTTAAAAGATAGCCAAATCATCCAGCTTGCTGACATCTTAAAAAAAACCATCCCCTATAAACTGCTTGTCTTATCTCCAGAAAAATACAATGAGATCCAACCAAAATACAATGCCGTTCGGATGAAAGTCGCTTTGCACAATCAAGCGATCCATTTGCTGCTAAAAAAAATCGAGCCAGAAAAACCAGAAGCGATTTTGATCGATCAGTTTACGCCGGAAGCAAATTTTAAAAAATATGCGCGTTTAGAAAAAAATCAATTACAAGAAAAACTGTACTTCGTTACTAAAGGAGAACAATATCATTTAGCTGTTGCTGCTGCTTCTATCATCAGTCGTGCCAGCTTTTTGGAAGAGTTAGACAAAGCATCAGCTGAAGCTGGAATCACCCTTCCGTCAGGAGCTGGAACGAAATCTGACCAAGTAGCGGCAAAACTATTGGAGAAAGGCGGCATGCCTATGCTTGAAAAATATGCCAAACTTCATTTTGCCAATACAGAAAAAGCTTTGAAGCTACTAAAAAAATAATGGAACTGTGACAAAAGTCATGTCACAGTCCCTTGTTCCGAATAAACGGTGTTCAATCATCTGATCCTCGGTATTAGCTCAACAAACGGCAAAATATGAGGAACTATTTTTCCGTTTGTTTCTCTAATACTCAGAACAAAACGTTGATTTCACAACCTTTTTCTTAAACGGTGTTCTCATGCCAACTCCTCGGTCACAAGTCACAATAGTCATCAAACATGAGAAGCTGTTTTT
>OLOC01000369.1_pt1 | contig 35745 bp, 29 predicted proteins | sample 1643111 | NCBI WGS metagenome assembly OLOC01 (sample SAMEA3136633, study PRJEB25190) | human gut metagenome
TGAAGATTCCGACGTTACTAACTGAGTGTTGTATCTAATCGTGGGGGCAGGTCACGGCTTCTGTGACAATTCATCCTGAATCTCAAATTCTGACGGCTCAATAGCTGATTGCATCAGGGTAACTTTGCTGTAAGCATCATCAAGTTTAATACGCTGTGCTTTTAGCAGTGGGTAATATTCACGCTCAAGATTAAATAATGATTCAGTTTTGCAGATATTAGGCATTTCTTGAGGCTCAGGGGTCACAAAGATGATTTCCTTTGGTGACATCTTTAACTCTTGCTCAAGCTTAATTCTTTCATCGTGTTCTTTACGCTGAATAGCGATAGCTGGATGTTCAGTCTGTGGCGACCAGTCACCGAAGCTGTCAACCTTTTTACCGTTAATATATAAATCGTTTGTCATTGTTTTTTCCTCTTCTAAGCTAAAGTATTTCAGTTTTTAAAAAGCACACCTGACAGCCTATCTAAACTTAGAAGAGACTTAAAAGGCGGTTTGCCAAGTATGCTTTTTAAAAGCTGAAAAAGCCCTAGATAACTAAAACGCTATAAAGGGCTAAGGTGAAGAAATTAAAAAAACATCTGAAGGATTCAAACGAATGAACAAGAGTACTTTTTGAGATAGCCTATCTAGTGTGGGCTAAATAGGCCATGACGAAAAGCATTGCACCTTTCAGAATAACTATCCCTAGATGTAGATGGAATTGTTGAAAGAAATAAGAGAGAATTGCTCTCCCCCATATATACAATCATCTCATGCTTAAGGTTATTTGTCAACAGCTTTTTAACAGGTTGGTAACATCAATTCTTATTTACCGCATTGTTAATAATGCAGCCAACAAATAAGCCAAGCAACGTCCAAGCAATTATTAAGCCCATTAGTGAACCCTCACAGAATCCGTCACCAGAATATTATCGCTGTACAGGATTGTCACAGCACCTTTCAAAAATTGCTCTGGGGAAATACTGTATTTGTTCGTTTGCTCGATAACCAATCTTTTCATGTTTGAGTCGGTAACGGGAAACATAAAACGTGGTTCACCAGTTTCAATTTCCTGAATAAAATCTTCAATTGCTTCTGAGTTCTCAGCCATTAGCTTTAACAGCCTGTCAAAATCAATTTCCACACCTGCATCAATGAAGCTTTGCACCATCATAGCGGTGTCGTTATCAACGAAAATCTGTAATTCGTAATTGCTCATTTTTAAAATCTCCTTTTTATCAGACCTCTTCAATCGCTCTGTAACGAGCTAAACAGTCTTTTTCAGGGGTAGCCTGTACAGTGGTATTACCCACCCTAAAATAAGATAGTTTTTTGCGTTAGAATGCGATTGAGAGCGTCTGAGAAGCTGTTTTTCTAATTTCTCTTAAAGTCTCGGACTTGCATAAGATTTTTTGGTCTGGTATCGGCTCTGTTACCATTTCGATGGATAATTTGCTTATTAGATTGATAGCCATGATAAAGGAACCAGACAACATATTTCACGTAGAAAGTATATCGGCCTATATTAAATGTTTTGTTGCCGTAGTCGTCGGTATTTATCGTGACTGACTCCCCATCAGACCAGCACAGGGAATCACTGGATTCATCATAGATAAGATGTTCTGTAAAATATCGCCTAACATCTTCATGCCAAGGTTTCATAAAACCTCCTCACCCCAATAACCTAATTCAATCTTGTGACGCTCAAACCATTCAGGCTTGACTGCTGCTTTCAGTGTTTCATTTGGGCCAATGGCTTTAATGAAAATATCTTTTGAGTTATGGATGTCACCGAATCCGTTTCCTTTAATCAGGAGGTCGGAGATGTAGCGAATCATTTTATCCGTGTGGTATTCAAAATTAACGCATAACATCAGACCTCCAGAGACAGTTTGTGAATCTTAATACTCATTAGTCGGGCAATATCAATTTTAAAGTTGTTCAGTCCCTTCAAAGTATCTAAAGCGTCCTGAGTAATTCGGATGTGTTTGCGGCCTTTAGAGACTGGATATCTAAGTAAATCCGACTCAGTGACCACTTTAGAGATTGCAAGCTGCATAACAGTTTGATGAGGCAAGTTAGTAGCTCGTTTAATTCTGGTAAGCTCGTTAAAAGCTTCCTCTGAAATACGGGTCAAAGTGTGTTTCTTCATTTAAAATTCCTCTGTAACTAAATACGGGTCAAACTCGAAATCTGGTTGCTCGTTTTCCATTGGCTCAATATTTCCAACGGCAATATGATGCTCAACAACACCAATTAACTTTGCGCACATTACAGCAAGCAAAGCGCAATATTTATCGCTTGGTAATTCATGGCTAAGTCTGGTTGCTTGACGCTGAAGATGATTTGTCACGGTGGCTGAGTTAATTTCATCAAGACTTCGCAGTAAATAAAAAACCTTCTGGTTGTATTTCTGGTGACCCTCGCTTCTGCAAAATCCAATAAAAATATCATCAAGCTTGCTCGGTAGTTGCGCGTAGCTGTCAAAGCTAGCCAGATAATTCTTGATGCTGTTCTTTGTTGTTTTGCGTGTTGGCATGTAACGGTTCCTCGGTGTAATTGCCCGAATTACTTCGTCAATGCCTTTGCGTTCTTTTTGGGTGAGCTTGGGTAATTCGTAGCTGGTGGGGGTGTCTGTGTAGCTGTAGGAGTTGTATCTGTTACGTTGTCTCGATGCCTGAAGCATCGCTCTAAATTCTCTGTCGTTCATTCATAAGCTAGTCCTTATAATTGTTAATTCTCTGTTAACTTATATACAATACTAGCATTTTCAAAGACTAATGTCAAGTAATTTTTAACATTTCATTAACATCTATGGTATAATGGGTTTATGGGGAGAGTAAAATATGAAGCGTGGCTATGAGGTATCAACTATCGAGCATGGTCACATGGTTATTGCATTGCACACAGGCCTCTTCAATCGCTCTGTAACGAGTTAAATGGCCTCTTCAGGTCAACTATAAGGTCAGGTACTTTTTTGTGTCAGAATGCGATTGAGAGCGTCTTACAAGGAAAACTAATGGTAAATCTCCCCCCTGAGCTGGGGTCACCTGATGTATGGGCTGGTGGAGGTATTGGACTTATTGCAGGTCTGCTACTTCGATATTTCATCGTCAGAGTGTTTATCGTGTTCAGATTGTTTGGTCGTGAATGGTCGTTTGACCTCAAGGACAGGACCAGAACAGACAACCACACAGACCCCCGTTAAACTCCCTTCAAAACCCCCTGTACGAGATGGTATAGGGGTATCTTTAGCATTTTGTGCTATCTATTAAAAAAATAGCTTGACAGAACCGGAAAGCTGTATCTATCAAGTATTCACCTCTCTGACAGTAACTTCTAAAAATGCTTATTTTTCAATGAGTTGTAATTAGCCATATATAGAGAACTGACAAGACTCTTCACAGAGAACTTTCAAGACTCACTAAGACACAAGGCGATAACCCCAGACAGGGAGAGCCACCTTCTTAACCGACTTCTTAAACAATCTTTACAGACCCCGTTCACCAGTCTCAATATTTTTATTTCTCGCTCTTCGTTTGTTGCTCGTTTCTATTATTGAGGGGGTTTGAAAAACCTCTGTAAAATAACCCTTCCAGTAAAAAGCGAATAACCCCAGAGAGAAATCGCCTCTTTAACATTCTCGTAATCAGCACTCTATATGAGAATCTTAGCTCAACCTTTGAACAATCTTGTAAGTGGTGCTTAGAGGCATTCTTAGCACTTCGGCTATACTCTTAATGGGTTGCCCTTGGTCATACATTTTAATCAGCCTGTCGAGCGTCTGTGCATCGTGCATATGAGGTCTTCCACGTAAACCACCTCTATTAACCACGGCAAGTAAAAGCATTGTGTCACCACAATAGATTGTCTGTGTAACTTCAACCTTCGGTTTACGGGGTGTGTTCCTGTATATTAAGACGCAACTTGGAAACGGTGAACGCACTACAACACCTTTCTTCCCTGCTGGTGGAAGGTATTTGACTGCTCGGTGTAACGTTCGAATCTCATGCAGGAAGGGGTTTGTATATACACATCGAAGCCAGTAAGTTGTCTTTGACCTGTGCGGAACCAGACATACACACACATCAGCTTCAGGGGCTTTTAAGAGGAACTTTTCAGCCATGCTAAACGGCGGGTTAACGAAGACCCGTTCACCAACCCACGATTGATTGGCTGCATCATCGGTGAACCGTGGCAACAATGCGTCGTGCTTAGTTGCAGCACCATCTAAACTGAAGTTAAACTCACGATGCAGATTACGAAATAAACGATACGGTGTACGCCAGTCATCAGAACCACCATGATAACGACCGACATTGATTATTGGATGTGACACAAGCGAAGCGCCCCTCTTAGTATATTTCTTAATCGTCTCTTTAGCATTTAGTGCTTTTTGTTAAGTTTAGCACTTTTTGCTAAAGACAAAACACTTGACAAAATGGTAAGATTGTTCACATGACCTTACTTAACAGATTCTTAAGAGCCTTGAAACGAACTGTTTAACAGGTCACTACCTCTGGTCTTATCGTTCCCTCTCTTCTTGGTAGTTCTGTTAAGAGGAACTTTTCAGGTATCTCTTACAGTCACTGTTAAGATAGAACCTACCTTCGGTTTCATGGTTCTCTTCCTCCCGTTAAATATCCCTTCACAGTCAGACTAAATAACACCTGTGTAGTTTCTTGGTAGAATCTTTCAAGGTAACTTAACTCTGAGTTTATGAAGTTGACCTATGAGATAGACTCTACCGAATCTGTTAGTCAATTGTTGCTTAGGTGCTGCTAAGGCTTACTTAGTGGGAAGAGAGGGAATATGTGACCATAGGAACCCCTCCTGTTAAAAGTTTCTTGACGTTACTATCTCGATATGTATAATGGCTTACTGTACTAGGTTTACTTCCAAAGCAACCAAGCACACTCTCTATGGCAGTGTCCGGCGAGGTAAGGTCGTGTAGGGTGCGGTTCGGTGGGGTAAGGTTTGGTGCGGTATGGGTGGATTGTCGTAGCCACGTTAAAAATCGACTTATAGGGACTCTTTCGGGAGTCCTTTTTAGTTTGTATAAAATCTGTACAGTAACTTTTCAGAGTCTGAAAATTTTTATAAATATCGTAGTAACCCCTCTACATTCCCCTTCACCGATAATCTTAAAAATATCTGACAGATGTCTGTAGCTGCTAAGTACCCGTCACACCAGCTATGTGACCCCCTTGGCAAAAAAGCCAAATATCAGCTACATCCATGTAGCTATTCAGTAACTTATTTAGCAAGTCTGTAATAAGTTGCTCTAGAGATTCCTAACTCTTCCTGAATCTGTAACCGTGTCTTACCTTGTGAAATAAGCGTCTGTACAGCCTTTGAAGAAGCTTTTACGGGTCTTCCCATGTGAACCCCTTCAGCTTTAGCACGCTCAATACCAGCCTTTCTACGTTCACTGATAAGGTCTTTTTCAAGGTCAGCTAAACCAGCCATCATAGTAAGCATTGCTCTACCGATTGGTGTTAATAAGTCAAAACCTTCACGTAGAGAAACAACCCTCACACCTTTAGTCTGTAGTGCCTCCACGTTAGAGAGCACATCAACGGTATTACGCCCTAAACGGTCAATAGCTACCACAACTAACGTATCGTCACACCTTACATAGTTCATCATGTCTCTAAAACCATCTCTGCTGGTGGCCTTTGTAGCTCCTGAGACAGCCTCATCAATAAACCATTTATCGACCTTGTGAACCTTCTCTATCTGTAGTTTCTGGTTGTCTACAGTCTGGTCTTGTGTTGATACCCTGCAATAACCAATCACCGCCATACATCCCCCTTAGAAGTCTCAAAAGTTAGTCTCATAAGTTTAGCTGTCTCATAATCCAAAAACAACCTTTTGAGACACTTGGAAGGTGCATTCTACCGTTACGTTGAAAGTGTCTCAAAAGGACTTCCTTTTAAGACTGGTTATGAAGGAGCTATGAGGTTGATTAGGGGTTGGTACAAGCCCAACTAACCGAATCAACTATGAAGATTTTAGGAGGGTAACTGTAACCATCACTTTCTAACTTTCACGCAGGAAACTGTTAAGTTTCTTGATAGTTACACAATGTGACCAACTATCTATATATCGTTATATAGCCCTGTATATAGCACTATATGTAGTGTCTGGAGAGGAACGACTAACACCCTGCATAGTTCCCTGAAAAGGGACTTTACAGATTCTCTATAGATATCAATAAGTTAGTGTAAAAAGAGACTGTACCGATACTGCATAGAATCTGTGTAAAACTGCTTAGATACTTGTAAATCTACCGTTAAATTGCATAGTCATTCACCTGATATTGTCCTGTAATTAACAGGTAGTTGAATGTACGTGTTTAGCTATGTAAAAGCACCAGAACTTTAGCCATTTCTAACCACTCCTCGTGTTATCTCTATTCCGTAGCGATTCGCTACCACTTATTTAAAGATAAGACGTCCTTTTCAGAGTGCAAATTTCACAACCACTTATTTGATTTATAACAACTTTCACAAGCACGTAATTTTGTCGCAAAATGACACATTTTTATCTCATCGCGTTTTTTTAATCATAAGAGCGGCTTATGGATAATTATTTGAGATGATATCTATTCTCGCTAAGAAGCTGTTGCAGGATATTACCAAACGCGGGTCTGCCCGCGTCAGTTCACTAAGCTTAGTCCCACGTAGCGAAAATATGGCAGCCGCCATACGCCGCGTTAATTCTATGCAATATGATGTCTATACCCAGACGGAGGTCAGTAATGGCAAACCATCGAGGCGGTTCCGGCAATTTTGCAGAAGACCGCGAAAGAGCATCAGAAGCAGGTAAAAAAGGTGGACAGCACAGCGGGGGTAATTTCAAGAATGACCCGCAGCGCGCATCTGAAGCAGGTAAAAAAGGTGGCAAGAGCAGTCACGGCAAAAGCGACAACTAGCCGGGCTAATCAATGACGAATGCATTTTTTTCTTAGGCTCGTCAAAAAGTCATCACCGCCGGTAATCCCGGCGGTTTTCTGTTTATGGCTCCTGATGAACAACTTCAGGCGGTGGAACGTCAACCAACTTTCTGCTTAACAACGCATTGAGTAAAATCGCGCCAAAGGTTGCTGTACCAATCCCTCCCAACGTAAAACCGCCCAGCGTGAGAGCAAAATCACCCGCGCCCAGCACTAAGGTTACTGCGACCATAATCAAATTACCGTTCTGGCTTAAATCGACACGGTTTTGTACCCATATCCTTGCGCCTGCGACGGCAATCAGCCCGAACACAACAATTGATGCACCACCAATAACCGCGGCCGGAATGGTATGAATCAGCGCACCAAATTTCGGTGAAAAGCCCAACAGCATGGCGATGACGGCAGCAGCAACAAACACCAGCGTCGAGTAGACTTTTGTCACGGCCATCACACCGATATTTTCAGCATAGGTGGTGACGCCGCTACCGCCGACAGAGCCGGAAAGCATCGTTGCCAGACCATCACCGACGAATGCTCGCCCCATATACGGGTCCATATTGCGTCCGGTCATCCCGGCGACCGCCTTGAGATGACCTAAGTTTTCCGCCACCAGAATCACCGCCACGGGCGCAATCAGCATCATTGCCTGACCATTAAAAGCAGGAGTGGAAAAATGTGGCAAACCGAACCAGGCAGCATGGCTGACGAGAGTAAAATCGACGGCTTTTCCCAGCCCTAAAACGTTGGTCATCACGCCATACAGCAGACAGGCGACAATTAATCCTACGAGAATCAATAATCGCTGGATCATGCCACGGGTAAACACCGCCACCAGCCCAATACACAGCACCGTCATTACCGCCATCCAGCTATCAAAGGCCGAAGCCGATACACTTTTCACTGCGATAGGCGCTAAGTTCAGGCCAATCGCCATCACCACCGCACCCGTCACCACCGGCGGCATTAGCCGTTCAATCCAGCGTGTACCGATTTTCATCACCACCAGGCCAATGACGGTATAAACCAGCCCACAGGCGATAATCCCGCCCAGCGCAATGCTGATATTCGGGTTAATGCCCTGACCGTTAAAGCCCGTCGCGGCAATCACCACGCCGACAAAAGCCGCGCTGGAACCGAGATAGCTGGGGACGCGCCCGCCGGTAATAAAGAAAAACAGTAACGTGCCGATCCCCGACATTAAAATGGAAAGATTGGGATCCAGCCCCATCAGAATCGGCATTAACACCGTCGCGCCAAACATCGCCACCGCGTGTTGAACGCCCATTACTGCCGTCTGAGCAAACGGCAATCGTTCATCCGGCGCGACCACGCCGCTCTCTGTAGAGGTCGATTTTAACTGCCAGTGAGGAAAACCGAACATTGCCATCAGCTGTCTCCTTAAGGAGGTTAACAAGCAGGGCGCATCAGCGCGTGATAACTGCGATCGAACCACACCAGCCCGTAGGGTGTGGCGTGACGATGAATCGCTTCGATGGCGCAAAACAGAATGTCGTGGGTGCCGACGCTCACCACCTGGCTGATACGGCAGTCAAACGAAACCAGAGCCTCTTCCAGTTGCGGGCATCCGGTCACACCCGTCTGCCAGCGGGCGGCGGCAAAGCGGTGTTCCATGGGCGTTTTGCCGCCAAAAAGATTTGAAAGCGGCTCCTGCCCGGCGCTCAGTGTATTTACACACAGCGTTCGATTTTCATTGAATACCGGCCAGACGGACGCCCCACGATTCAGGCACACCAGTAATGTAGGCGGCGTGTCGGTCACGCTGCAGACCGCGCTGGCGGTGAACCCGGCGCGCCCGGCTGGACCGTCCGTGGTGATGATATTGACCGCCGCGCCCATACAGGACATCGCATCGCGAAAGGTTTGTTGATCGACAATGTTCATGGTTTGCTCCTTACAACAGCCCGCAGGCTTCTTCAAAGGACAGACGTGGCAGGCGCGCAAAAAGTTTGCTGCTATCGCCATAGCCGATATTAATCAGCAGATTGCTCTTCAGCGTGCTGCCCGCAAAAAAGGCGTCGTCAACGTGTTGACGGTCAAAACCCGACAGCGGGCCGGTATCCAGTCCCAGCGCACGGCAAGCGACGATCAGATAGGCCGCCTGCATGGAACTGTTGCGAAACGCTGTTTCTTCGGCAAGTTGTGGGCTGGAGGTAAACCAACTGCGGGCATCACCGTGGGGAAACAGTAGTGGTAACCGTTCATAAAATTCACTGTCCCAGGCAACGATAGCGGTGACGGGCGCGGTCAGGGTTTTTTGCAGATTGCCGCTGGAAAGCGCCGGGCGCAGACGTTCTTTTCCTTCTGCAGTGCGGATAAACACGATCCGTGCCGGAGAACAGTTAGCTGATGTCGGCCCCCATTTCATCAGGGCATAAAGCTCCCGTAACGTCTCATCGCTGACGGGTGTCTCCCGCCAGCCGTTGTGAGTGCGGGCATCGGTGAACAGGGTGCTAAGCACACCTGGGCTAACGGCTTCGTTCATAGCAATTCCTTACAGGGCGGCTTCACGGTGATGTAACAGGCTGGCAAGCCCGTTGAGTAACAGAGCATTAAACGTTTCGGGATCGGTCACGTTGCAGGCGTGTCCGCCATAGCGCATCACCATTTTCTGGCTATCTGGCAGGGCGGCATGAAGCTCACTGGAACATGCTGATGGCACCAGCAGATCATCACTGGCGCAGATGATTTGCACCGGGCAGCGGATGCGATCCGCATGGTGACTAAAGTCAGCGCGTTTGAGGGCGTTAAGTCGACGCAGTAAATTATTTTTGCCCTGAAAATGCGCCAGTGCCAGCGCGTCTTCTGCCTCAAGGCGAGGTGCGCGGGCCGCCATCCAGTCGGCGGGATAGAGGAACAACGGCTGCGCTTCCACCCATGCCTGCGCGCCGCCGCTATACAGTAATCGTTCGCGAACCTGAAAACAGCGGCGCGTATGGGCGTTTATTCGTAGCCAGCCGTTAACGCTGATCAGCACAGTTACCGACGCGGGATAATCCAGCGCCAGCTGCATTCCCACCAGCGCACCGAGCGCATGGCCGACCACTGCGTAATGCTCAATCCCTGCGGCTACCAGCGCCTGATGCAGTTCCGCTGCCATCTGGGCGATACTGTAATCTTCTGCCAGCGTGTCGGGATTATTGCCGGTGCCGCGCTGGTCGTAACAGACTACCTGATACTCCTGCTCCAGCACCGCCAGTTGCGGTAACCAGTAACTGCCGCTACCCCCAAGACCCGAAATCAACACCACTACGGGCGCATCAGCATAAGGGGGAGGTGAGAGTGAAAGTTTCATCGCGGCCTCACTTGGCGATATGCGCAATTGTGGCGATTTCCACCAGCGCGTCAGGTTTTACCAGTCCGCACTGAATGCAGAATCGCGCCGGTTTATCACCCGGAAAAAACTCGGCGTAGATTTCGTTAATCGCGGCGTAATTTTTCCAGTCGGTAATAAAGATGCTGTTGAAGGTCACATCCGCCATCGTGCCACCCGCCGTCTCGATCACCTTGCGGATGGTTTCCAGAACGTGGCGGGTTTGCGCCTTTGGGTCATCTGCAAACAGCACGTTATTATGTTGATCAAAAGCCAGCGTACCGGAGACATACACCACGCCATCAGCCAGCGTGCCGGGAACGAAGGGAGCCAGCGGTGCGCTGCTGCCAGCGGGAATAATTACGGATTTTGGCATCGTTAAACTCCTTAAGCGATATGAGCAAAGGACGTGGGAGAAAGCGCGTCGCAGAATGTTTCGACGTCGCTGACCCAGCCAAAAAAGGTTTCGATATTGAACAACGCGGCTTTCTGTGCAAATTCAGGCCCCGCCTGGTGTGTTGCGTCTTCCAGCACCACGCCGAAATACTCCAGAAAAAAGCCATCGCGTAGCGTCGATTCGACGCAGACGTTGGTAGCGATACCGGTGAAAACCAGATGGCGTATTCCACGGCTGCGCAAAATGCTGTCCAGCGGCGTATTGAAGAAACCGCTGTAGCGCGGCTTCGGCAGCACAATATCGCCAGGCTGCGGCACCAGTTCATCCACCAGTTGATAATCCCAGGAGCCTTTCGCCAGCAATTTCCCCTGCAGCTGCGGCTGCTTACGCATGGTTTTCAGGGCGTTCGATTTATGAAAATTCGGTGAGCCGGGGCCGCCAGCCTCGACATACTGTTCATCCCAGCCATTTTGAAACCAGATGATCAACATCCCTGCCGCTCGCGCTGCGGTCACAGCGGTTTGAATGTTGGCAATGACCGGGCGAGTGGTTGAGACATCAAACCCGGCGAGATCTAAGTAGCCGCCTGGCGTGGCATAGGCGTTTTGCATATCCACCACGATCAGCGCACTTTGCTGCGGATCGAAGGTAATGGCTTCCGGTCGAGCGGTTAAGGTTGTCATCATGCCACCTCCTGAGTCAGCGCAGGTAGATGGGCGCGGCACTGCATCAGTGGTTGAATGCGCTCGCCGAAGGTTTCGATTCCCGACAGAAAATCATCGAAGGTCAACAGCACGCCTTCGGCACCAGGCACGCTTGCGACTTCATCTAACATGCGCGCGACACTGGCGTAAGAACCGACTAACGTCCCCATATTGATGTTTACCGCCGAAGTGGGATCGGCCATCTGACGGACGTTGGTATCAGTACCGGAGCGGGTATCTTTCTGACTTTGTTCGGTTAGCCAGCTTAACGCCTCTTCATCCGCACCCGCTTTGTAGTGTTCCCATTTGGCGCGAGCGGCATCGTCGGTTTCATCGGCAATCACCATAAACAATACATAAGAGCCAACGTCGCGCCCGGTTTGCTCTGCGGCCTGTTTCATCCGCACAGCGGTCGGGGCGAAAGCCGTAGGTGTATTTACGCCTTTGCCGAAACAGAAGTTGAAATCGGCATACTGGGCGGAGAACGCCATGCCAGCGTCGCTTTGCCCGGCGCAGATCACTTTCATGGGGACACTCGGTTGCGGACTGACGCGACAATCATTCATGGTGAAAAAATCGCCTTTAAAATCGCTTTTCCCCGTGCCCCACAGGTCGCGCAGCACCTGAACATATTCGGTGAGATAGTCGTAACGACGGGAGAAATAGTCATCGCCAGGCCAGATACCCATCTGCTCATACTCGGGCTTTTGCCAGCCAGTCACGAGGTTGACGCCAAAACGCCCGCCAGAGATGGAGTCGATGGTTGCGGCCATACGGGCGACGATTGCCGGAGGTAACGTTAAGGTGGCAGCAGTGGCGTAAATCTGAATGCGCGAGGTCACGGCTGCCAGACCCGCCATCAAGGTGAACGACTCAAGGTTGTGATCCCAGAACTCAGTTTTGCCGCCAAAGCCACGCAGTTTGATCATCGACAGGGCGAAATCGAAATGGTAATGCTCCGCTTTTTGCACAATGGCTTTATTCAGTTCAAAGGTCGGCATGTACTGCGGCGCGTGGGTCGAAATGAGCCAGCCGTTGTTGCCAATAGGTACGAATACGCCAATTTTCATCATCAACCTCTCTTCGTCTCGTAAAGTGAAAGTCAGACGGGGCGCTGCATCCTGCATATCCTTTTCAGCCGCGTATTGGCTTGTTTGCAAAGCGGATGCCAGTTTTTAAAAAGTTAATGTTATTAATGTGTTAACATCGCGTTATCTAAAATATCTGGTAAAAAGTGGACTAAACGGTCAAAACAGTTGCACATAAAACATGCATCTGTGCGCGATGAGAGTGCAGAAGGTCGAGGCCGGGCGGGGGTTTTGCTATCCTGTTACCAATCTACAAGAGGGGAGAGCGCATGACGCAAGGCGCAGTGAAAACAACGGGTAAACGTTCGCGCGCAGTAAGCGCGAAGAAAAAAGCGATTCTTAGCGCAGCACTGGACACTTTTTCACAATTCGGTTTTCACGGCACAAGGCTGGAGCAGATCGCAGAGTTGGCGGGTGTTTCAAAAACCAATCTGCTGTATTACTTTCCGTCAAAAGAGGCGCTGTATATTGCCGTGCTGCGGCAGATTCTCGATATCTGGCTGGCACCGTTAAAAGCGTTTCGTGAAGATTTCGCTCCGCTGGCGGCGATAAAAGAGTACATCCGTCTGAAGCTGGAAGTCTCCCGCGATTATCCGCAGGCTTCGCGCCTGTTCTGTATGGAGATGCTGGCAGGCGCGCCGCTGTTAATGGATGAACTGACGGGCGATTTGAAGGCATTAATTGATGAGAAATCGGCGCTGATTGCCGGTTGGGTCAAAAGCGGCAAACTCGCGCCGATTGATCCGCAGCATTTGATTTTCATGATTTGGGCTTCCACTCAACATTACGCCGATTTCGCCCCTCAGGTGGAGGCGGTGACAGGCGCGACGTTGCGCGATGAGATATTTTTCAATCAAACGGTTGAAAACGTGCAGCGGATTATTATTGAGGGGATTCGACCACGTTAAAGATGCCGGAGGAGGTTGTAACATCCTCCGGCTACCTGTTTAACCGATCGTCATTAAACTGGCGTTACCGCCAGCGGCAGCGGTATTCACACTCAGCGAACGTTCGATATACAGCCGTTCCAGAAGGATATTGCTTTCGCCACGGGCAAAACCCTGCACCGAAACAATTGCGCCATCCCGCGCAGCAACGGCTTCACACAATGCGCGAAGCTGATCCGAATCACCGTGGAAGATCACCGCATCAAAGGGTTGAGCGGTTATATTTTCCGCTTTCGCCAGTTGAATACGTTCGCTGACAGTCGATGGCAATGCCTTTACTAGCTGACGATGCAGCGCGTCATCTGGCCACAGCACCTGGCTGCCCACCGCCAGCACGGCGGCGAGCTGAGTCAGCGCATCCTGCTCATCATCCGCGATACACAATACGCGCTCACGCGGCAGCAGCGTCCAGGTGTTGCGTTCACCCGTCGGCCCTGGCAGCAATCGTTGTGTTCCTGCCTGCGCCAGCTCGCCATATTGCGTACATAACGCCTGCAATTCTGGACGATTTGCTGCCCATTCCCGCAGTGCATTTAGCGGCTGAGTCAATGCGGCTTTCAACTGTGCATCGACCGGATACTCTGCATCCTGACGCGCGAGCGTCACTGCCAGCGCACTTTCCGGGCGATTCGCCAGCAGACGGTAGAGATAGAGCGGACCGCCTGCTTTTGGCCCGGTGCCGGACAATCCTTCGCCGCCGAATGGCTGCACACCCACCACTGCGCCCACCATATTACGGTTAACATACAGGTTACCAACATGGGCCGAGCCAGTGACCTGGGCGATGGTTTCATCAATACGCGTGTGGACGCCAAGCGTCAGACCATAACCGGAAGCGTTAATCTGCTCGATCAGCTCTGGTAGCTGGTTACGGTTGTAACGCACCACATGCAGCACCGGACCAAAGACCTCTTTTTGCAATTCGGCAAAGTCATCCAGTTCGATCAGCGTCGGGGCGACAAAGGTTCCGCTTTGCCATTCACGGGCATCTTCACTGTTTTCCCGCACCGCCTGGAACACCGGACGGCCTTTGCTACGCATGGTCTGAATATGGCGCTCAATATTGGCTTTCGCTTCGCTATCAATCACCGGACCGATATCGGTGGTCAGGCGACCCGGATTACCCATCCGGCATTCGGCCATTGCGCCGCGCAGCATTTTCAACGTGTGGTCGGCAATCTCATCTTGCAGGCACAGCACGCGCAGCGCCGAACAACGCTGACCCGCACTGTCGAACGCCGAGGCCAGTACATCCACGACGACCTGTTCGGTCAGTGCTGAAGAATCGACAATCATCGCGTTCATGCCGCCGGTTTCAGCGATGAGCGGAATAGGGCGACCCTGAGCGTCCAAGCGGCTGGCGATATTGCGCTGCAGTAACGTAGCGACTTCGGTTGAACCGGTAAACATCACCCCGCGCACGCGATCATCACCCGTCAGTTGCGCGCCCACGGTTTCCCCCTGACCTGGCAGCAATTGCACCACGCCAGGGGGTACACCCGCTTCCAGCAAAATGGCGATCCCTTGCGCGGCAATCAGCGGCGTTTGTTCTGCCGGTTTTGCCAGCACGCTGTTACCTGCCGCCAGTGCGGCAGCAATCTGCCCGGTGAAAATAGCCAGCGGGAAGTTCCACGGACTGATACACACCACAGGCCCTAATGGACGGTGGGTTCCGTTAGCGAAATCATCCCGCACCTGTCCGGCATAGTAGTGGAGAAAATCGACCGCTTCGCGCACTTCAGCAATGGCGTTACTGAAGGTTTTTCCGGCTTCACGCACCAGAATACCAATCAGTTGCTGCATCTGGCTTTCCATTAGCACGGCAGCGCGATGCAAAATCGCCGCGCGTTCAACCGGAGGAGTGGCAAACCAGATTGGCGCGTTATTAACCGCACTTTCCAGCGCCTGTTCTACCTCACGCGGCGTGGCTTCACGCACAAAGCCCACAATATCTTTCGGTTCCGCAGGGTTAATAACGGGCGACATCTCACCTGCCGCTACCGGTTGTTCCAGCATTGGCAAGGCCTGCCATTTTTGCAGTGCACTATTGAGCAGGGCAGAAGAGAGCGAGGCCAGCCGGTGTTCGTTAGCGAGATCCAGCCCTGCCGAGTTGTCGCGCCCGTGACCGTAAAGATCGCGCGGCAGGGGAATTTTCGGATGCGGTAATCCAGTTTGCCCTTCCTGTTGCGCCAGTTTTTCTACAGCAGTGACCGGATCGGCGACCAGTTCATCCAGTGGCAAAGAGGTGTCGGCAATACGGTTAACAAACGAGGTGTTAGCACCGTTTTCCAGCAGGCGACGCACCAGATACGCCAGCAGCGTTTCATGGGTACCAACCGGAGCATAAATACGACACGGACGGTTAAGTTTGCCGTCGGCAACTTTCCCGGTGACCTGCTCATACAGTGGCTCGCCCATACCATGCAGGCACTGGAACTCGTACTGACCCGGATAGTAGTTCTGACCTGCCAGTTGATAAATCGCTGCCAGCGTATGGGCGTTGTGCGTCGCGAACTGCGGGTAGATTAGATTCGGCACCGCCAGCAGCTTTTTCGCACAGGCGAGATATGAAACGTCGGTATACACCTTGCGGGTATAAACCGGATAACCTTCAAGGCCGTCCATCTGCGCACGCTTGATTTCACTATCCCAGTACGCGCCTTTCACCAGGCGAATCATCAGACGGCGACGGCTGCGGGTGGCGAGATCAACCAGGTAATCGATCACCAACGGGCAGCGTTTTTGATAAGCCTGAATAACAAAACCGATGCCGTTCCAGCCTGCCAGTTCCGGCTCGAAACAGAGATTTTCCAGCAGATCGAGGGAGATCTCCAGACGATCGGCCTCTTCGGCATCGATGTTAATACCAATATCATACTGACGCGCCAGCAGGGTGAGTGATTTCAGACGCGGGTAAAGCTCTTCCATTACCCGGTCATACTGGGCGCGGCTGTAGCGCGGATGCAGCGCCGACAGCTTGATTGAAATGCCCGGACCTTCATAGATGCCACGACCGTTAGACGCTTTACCAATGGCGTGAATCGCCTGCTGATAGGAAACCATATACGCCTGTGCGTCTGCGGCAGTCAGTGCAGCTTCGCCCAGCATATCGTAAGAGTAACGGAAACCTTTCTCTTCCAGCTTGCGGGCATTGGCTAACGCTTCCGCGATGGTTTCACCCGTGACGAACTGCTCGCCCATCAGGCGCATCGCCATATCCACACCTTTGCGGATCAGCGGTTCACCGCTCTTACCGATAATGCGGTTCAGCGAGCGGGAGAGGCTGGCTTCGTTATGGGTGGAAACCAGTTTGCCAGTAAACAGCAGCCCCCAGGTAGCGGCATTAACAAACAGTGACGGGCTACGACCAATGTGTGACTGCCAGTTACCGTTGCTGATTTTGTCGCGAATTAACGCGTCGCGGGTGGCTTTGTCGGGAATACGCAACAACGCTTCTGCCAGACACATCAGCGCCACGCCTTCCTGCGATGACAGCGAAAACTCCTGCAATAACCCCTGGACCATTCCTGCACGACCACTGGCATTTTTTTGATTACGCAGTTTATCGGCCAGCTGATACGCCAGTTTGTGCGCCTGTTCAGCAACTGGCTGCGGCAGGCGGGCTTGTTCCAGCAGCATAGAAACCGCTTCGGTTTCCGGGCGACGATGGGCCGCGGTGATCGCGGCGCGGGAAACCGACTGGGGCAATATTTGCTCGGCAAAGTCGAGGAATGGCTGGTGTGGTTCCTCTGCCGGAGTCGGTGCTTCATCGCTCTCATTGGCCGCGCCAGAAAGCAGCGCAGGTAGCTCCGGCAGAGTATCGCTGTTTTCCAGTTGTTCGAGATAAGAAAAAATCGCCTGCTTAATTAACCAGTGTGGTGTGCGATCGATACGTGTCGCGGCAGACTTAATACGCTCACGCGTCGCGTCGTCCAGCTTAACCCCCATGGTGGTGGTTCCCATGCCATTACTCCTGTTGTTCTGAAAGGTGCAACTTAACGTTATCGTGAAATATCCATGATGTTGCAACTTTGTGCAACCATGTTAAATGTGACCTGCGTAGCAAGCTTAAAAATGAATGAAATGTTAATAAAAGAAATCGATATGACAGGGATTAAAAAAATAACTCAGACTTTTTCTCTGCGGCAGTTAACATTTTTGAAAGGTGCAACCGCAAAAAATGTGAGAGAGTGCAACCTGATGAAAAATAGTGTCGCTGAGCACTAAAATTTAATGTAAATGGTGTGTTAAATCGATTGTGAATAACCAGCGCTTCCGGCAGGATACGGTCGCCCTGGTAAAACATAAACTCTGTTACCCCGTTCCGGTGGCAGATATAACGGCAAGTTTCGACATTGCCGATAATAATTTTTTGGAGACTTTAGATGGCTATTAGCACACCGATGTTGGTGACATTTTGTGTCTATATCTTTGGCATGATATTGATTGGGTTTATCGCCTGGCGATCAACGAAAAACTTCGACGACTATATTCTGGGTGGTCGTAGCCTTGGGCCATTCGTGACGGCATTATCGGCGGGTGCATCGGATATGAGCGGCTGGCTGTTAATGGGGTTGCCGGGCGCGGTTTTTCTTTCCGGGATTTCCGAAAGCTGGATCGCCATTGGCCTGACATTAGGCGCGTGGATTAACTGGAAGCTGGTGGCCGGGCGGTTGCGTGTGCATACCGAATACAACAATAACGCCTTAACCCTGCCGGATTATTTCACCGGGCGCTTTGAAGATAAAAGCCGCATTTTGCGCATTATCTCCGCGCTGGTTATTTTGCTGTTCTTCACCATTTATTGCGCTTCGGGCATTGTGGCAGGCGCGCGTCTGTTTGAAAGTACCTTTGGCATGAGCTACGAAACGGCTCTGTGGGCGGGAGCTGCGGCGACGATCCTTTACACCTTTATTGGCGGTTTCCTCGCGGTGAGCTGGACTGATACTGTACAGGCCAGCCTGATGATTTTTGCCCTGATCCTGACGCCGGTTATCGTCATTATCAGTGTCGGTGGCTTTGGTGACTCGCTGGAAGTGATCAAACAAAAGAGCATCGAAAACGTTGATATGCTCAAAGGTCTGAACTTTGTTGCCATTATCTCGCTGATGGGCTGGGGGCTGGGTTACTTCGGGCAGCCGCACATCCTGGCGCGTTTTATGGCGGCGGATTCTCACCACAGCATTGTCCATGCGCGTCGTATCAGTATGACCTGGATGATCCTCTGCCTGGCAGGGGCGGTGGCTGTCGGCTTCTTTGGTATTGCTTACTTTAATGAGCACCCGGCGGTAGCAGGTGCGGTAAACCAGAATGCTGAACGTGTGTTTATCGAACTGGCGCAAATTCTGTTTAACCCGTGGATTGCCGGGATTTTGCTGTCGGCAATTCTGGCGGCGGTAATGTCAACGTTAAGCTGCCAGCTGCTGGTGTGCTCCAGTGCGATTACCGAAGATTTGTATAAAGCGTTTCTGCGTAAACATGCCAGCCAGAAAGAGCTGGTGTGGGTAGGGCGTGTGATGGTGCTGGTGGTGGCGCTGGTGGCGATTGCGCTGGCGGCAAACCCGGAAAACCGCGTGCTGGGCTTAGTGAGCTACGCATGGGCAGGCTTTGGCGCGGCGTTTGGTCCGGTGGTGCTGTTCTCGGTGATGTGGTCACGCATGACGCGCAACGGTGCGCTGGCGGGGATGATCATCGGTGCGCTGACGGTTATCGTCTGGAAACAGTTCGGCTGGCTGGGGCTGTACGAAATTATTCCGGGCTTCATCTTCGGCAGTATCGGGATTGTAGTGTTTAGTTTGCTGGGTAAAGCGCCGTCAGCGGCGATGCAAAAACGCTTTGCCGAGGCCGATGCGCACTATCATTCGGCTCCGCCGTCACGGTTGCAGGAAAGCTAAGGGACTTAGCCTGCGGCGGTTTTGTTTGGCTTCAGCAGCGGGTTGCGCTCCCTTAATGTGCCTCGCCATATAAATTGAATGGTGCAGGGAGCGCGCAGGGGGCGGCCAATCGCCGCGGCCCCCTGCACCCCCGGGCTCTGGCGAACAAAATCGCCGCTGCGCGGTACCTTCAGCTTATCCCCTTCGGCTACCGGGTCGGGCGCGAGGTAACGTCCTGTAAGACGCGCCCTCAGCCCACATCCATGTGGGCTGCCCCGGCCTTCGGGGAACGTTTCAGCGATTTTGACGCCACCAACACCCGCGCTGTTCTTATGTTCCGGGCAAAAAGTTAGATTTGATAATCGAGGATGGACGAAATTGCTTGATACACCCGCTTATCAGTTTTACATGGAAGTTTTGATGTATTGAGTCAGGACGGTTTTGTCGGCTGGATACGGCGTTTACGCGGCATCCGGCAAGAACACATGGCTCGTTGTAAACAATCCCATCTTTGTACCTGGAATAATCGTTTATATCCCCTGGCATTACCTCTCTTTGTTTACATTTCAACATCATTTTATAAACATTCCGCTTGTATTTTTCTTTACCGTAATGATAATCGCTATCACTGCAATTTACTTTTCTTTGCATAGATTGACTCAGAAAAACGTTTAAGGGTGGGTGGCATGTTTGTTCCGTTTCTCATTATGTTGCGCGAAGGACTTGAAGCCGCGCTGATTGTCAGTTTGATTGCCAGCTATCTTAGCGTACCCAGCGAGGCCGATGGATTGGTGTGATGTGGATTGGCGTGTTGCTTGCCGCTGCGTTGTGCCTGGGCCTGGGGATCTTCATTAACGAAACCACCGGCGAATTTCCGCAAAAAGAACAGGAACTGTTTGAAGGTATCGTGGCGGTGATCGCCGTGGTGATCCTTACCTGGATGGTTTTCTGGATGCGCAAAGTGTCGCGCAACGTCAAAGTGCAACTGGAACAGGCAGTCGATAGCGCATTGCAGCGTGGAAATCATCATGGCTGGGCGCTGGTGATGATGGTCTTTTTTGCCGTTGCAAGGGAAGGGCTGGAGTCGGTCTTTTTCCTGCTGGCGGCATTTCAACAAGATGTCGGGATCTGGCCGCCGCTGGGTGCAATGCTCGGTCTTGCTACAGCCGTGGTGCTCGGCTTTCTGCTCTACTGGGGCGGTATTCGCCTCAATCTTGGTGCATTTTTTAAATGGACCAGCCTGTTTATTCTCTTCGTCGCCGCAGGGCTGGCGGCTGGTGCCATTCGCGCATTTCATGAAGCCGGATTGTGGAACCACTTTCAGGAAATCGCCTTCGATATGAGCGCCGTGCTCTCAACTCACTCGCTGTTTGGCACGCTGATGGAAGGGATTTTTGGCTATCAGGACGCACCGAGCGTCAGCGAAGTCGCCGTCTGGTTTATTTATCTCATCCCGGCGCTGGTGGCATTTGCTCTGCCACCACGCGCAGGGGCGACAGCGTCTCGCTCCGCGTAACAAATACGACGCAAACTCTTGCTTAGTTACAACATACTTTAAAGGGATAGTCTCGTCATGACCATTAACTTCCGCCGTAACGCATTGCAGTTGAGCGTGGCTGCGCTGTTTTCTTCTGCTTTTATGGCTAACGCCGCTGATGTGCCGCAGGTCAAAGTGACCGTGACGGATAAGCAGTGCGAACCGATGACCATTACGGTTAACGCCGGGAAAACACAGTTCATTATTCAGAACCATAGCCAGAAGGCGCTGGAGTGGGAGATCCTCAAAGGCGTGATGGTGGTGGAAGAGCGGGAAAATATCGCCCCTGGTTTTAGCCAGAAAATGACGGCGAATTTACAGCCTGGCGAATACGATATGACCTGCGGTCTGCTGACTAACCCGAAAGGGAAGTTGATCGTCAAAGGTGAGGCAACGGCGGATGCGGCGCAAAGTGATGCGCTGTTAAGTCTTGGTGGTGCAATTACTGCATATAAAGCGTATGTCATGGCGGAAACCACGCAGCTGGTGACCGACACCAAAGCCTTTACCGACGCGATTAAAGCTGGCGATATCGAAAAAGCGAAAGCACTGTATGCGCCGACGCGCCAGCACTATGAGCGCATTGAACCGATTGCTGAACTGTTCTCCGATCTGGATGGCAGCATTGACGCCCGTGAAGATGATTACGAGCAAAAAGCCGCCGACCCAAAATTCACTGGTTTCCACCGTCTGGAAAAAGCATTGTTTGGCGACAACACCACCAAAGGGATGGATCAGTACGCTGAGCAGCTTTATACAGATGTGGTCGATTTGCAAAAACGCATCAGTGAACTGGCTTTCCCACCTTCAAAAGTGGTCGGCGGCGCAGCCGGACTGATTGAGGAAGTGGCAGCCAGCAAAATTAGCGGTGAAGAAGATCGCTACAGCCACACCGATCTGTGGGATTTCCAGGCTAACGTTGAAGGCTCGCAGAAAATTGTCGATTTGCTGCGTCCACAACTGCAAAAAGCCAACCCGGAACTGCTGGCAAAAGTCGATGCCAACTTTAAAAAGGTCGATACCATTCTGGCGAAATACCGTACTAAAGACGGTTTTGAAACCTACGACAAATTGACCGATGCCGACCGGAATGCACTGAAAGGACCGATTACTGCGCTGGCGGAAGATCTGGCGCAACTTCGCGGTGTGCTGGGACTGGATTAAGCGTTATGCAGTATAAAGATGAAAACGGCGTGAATGAACCGTCACGCCGACGTTTACTGAAAGTGATAGGTGCACTGGCGCTGGCGGGAAGTTGTCCGGTCGCTCATGCACAAAAAACGCAAAGTGCGCCGGGTACGCTTTCACCGGATGCTCGCAATGAGAAACAGCCGTTTTATGGTGAGCATCAGGCAGGGATCCTGACGCCACAACAGGCCGCAATGATGCTGGTGGCGTTTGATGTGCTTGCCAGCGATAAAGCCGATCTTGAGCGGTTGTTTCGCTTGTTGACTCAGCGTTTTGCTTTTCTGACTCAGAGCCGAGCAGCACCAGAAACGCCAAATCCGCGCCTGCCACCACTCGATTCCGGCATTCTTGGCGGCTACATTGCGCCCGATAATCTCACCATCACGTTATCGGTGGGTCACTCATTGTTTGATGAGCGCTTTGGCCTTGCGCCACAGATGCCAAAAAAGCTGCAGAAGATGACGCGTTTCCCCAACGACTCGCTGGATGCGGCGTTATGTCATGGTGATGTGTTGCTACAGATTTGCGCCAACACCCAGGACACGGTTATCCATGCGCTGCGCGATATCATCAAACACACGCCGGATTTGCTCAGTGTGCGCTGGAAGCGGGAAGGGTTTATTTCCGATCACGCGGCGCGTAGTAAAGGCAAAGAGACGCCGATTAATTTGCTGGGTTTCAAAGACGGCACTGCCAATCCCGATAGCCAGAATGATAAGTTGATGCAAAAAGTGGTGTGGGTAACGGCAGATCAGCAGGAGCCTGCGTGGACAATCGGTGGCAGCTATCAGGCAGTACGCTTGATTCAGTTTCGAGTGGAATTTTGGGACAGAACGCCGCTGAAAGAACAGCAGACGATTTTTGGCCGTGATAAGCAAACCGGTGCGCCGCTGGGAATGCAGCATGAGCATGATGTGCCTGATTACGCCAGCGACCCGGAAGGGAAGGTGATCGCGCTGGACAGCCATATCCGGCTGGCGAATCCCCGCACGGCGGAGAGTGAGTCCAGCCTGATGCTGCGTCGTGGCTACAGTTATTCACTGGGCGTCACCAACTCCGGGCAACTGGATATGAGGCTACTGTTTGTCTGTTACCAACACGATCTGGAAAAAGGCTTCCTGACAGTACAAAAAAGGCTCAATGGCGAAGCGCTGGAGGAATACGTTAAACCTATCGGCGGCGGTTATTTTTTTGCGCTGCCGGGAGTGAAGGACGCGAACGATTATCTCGGAAGCGCGTTATTGCGGGTTTAATGTTTTTAGACGGATAAGGCGTTCTTGCGCAGATGCCTGATGCGATGCTTGCGCGTCTTCTTATGCCTACAATCGGTGCGGGTTCGGTAGGCGGATAAGGCGTTCACGCCGCATACGGCGTTCGTGCGCAGATGCCTGATGCGAATCCTGCTGAAAGCACACAGCTTTTTTCATATCTGTCATCACTCTGTCATCTTTCCAGTAGAAACTAATGTCACTGAAATGGTGTTTTATAGTTAAATATAAGTAAATATATTGTTGCAATAAATGCGAGATCTGTTGTACTTATTAAGTAGCAGCGGAAGTTCCCGGCAGTGATAGTCAGTCACTATGGAGATCGCGGATGGTAACGTCCTGTACTGGACATGTTTTAGATAATCAACGCGCCACCACTCGCGGAGTTTTCTCCTCCGGTAGTCATCTCGTCACTTTGCATTTTCAACCTCATCCTTTCTTTTCATGTGTTACCGACGCCGTAAACGGTGCGCGTAGCCGTTTTTCGGCATTTTATCCAAAAGCAAACTATGGCTTACAAGGAAGCCAACCCTCTGATGTTCGTGCGCATAATCGCGCTGCCAACGGCGCGTGTGATGAATACAAACAACTCAAGGTGCTCTCCATGGGAAGACAAAAAGCAGTGATCAAAGCTCGTCGCGAGGCAAAACGTGTGCTGAGACGGGATTCGCGCAGCCATAAGCAGCGTGAAGAAGAATCGGTCACCTCGCTTGTGCAGATGGGCGGCGTAGAAGCCATTGGTATGGCCCGCGACAGTCGCGATACTTCGCCCATCCTCGCGCGAAATGAAGCGCAATTGCACTATCTGAAGGCTATTGAGAGTAAGCAGCTGATATTCGCCACGGGCGAAGCCGGGTGCGGAAAAACCTGGATCAGCGCAGCAAAAGCGGCAGAGGCCCTGATACATAAGGATGTCGACAGGATTATCGTCACCCGTCCAGTTCTGCAAGCCGATGAAGATCTTGGCTTCTTACCTGGAGATATCGCAGAAAAGTTTGCTCCCTATTTTCGCCCGGTCTACGACGTGCTGGTCCGGCGCTTAGGGGCTTCCTTTATGCAGTACTGCCTGCGACCGGAAATAGGGAAGGTGGAAATCGCGCCGTTCGCCTATATGCGTGGACGTACCTTTGAAAATGCAGTCGTCATTCTTGACGAGGCGCAGAATGTGACTGCCGCGCAAATGAAAATGTTTTTAACCCGCCTCGGGGAGAACGTGACGGTTATCGTCAACGGTGATATCACGCAATGCGATTTGCCTCGCGGCGTCTGCTCCGGATTAAGTGACGCGCTGGAACGTTTCGAAGAAGATGAAATGGTTGGGATCGTCCGGTTCGGAAAAGAGGATTGCGTACGTTCGGCACTTTGCCAACGTACGCTGCATGCATACAGTTAAGTGTATTATCGGTGCAGAGCCCGGGCGAACCGGGCTTTGTTTTGGGTGTTTATGCCCGGACTAGCGCTTTTTCTGAAACAACCATTTTTATTTGCCCCTGGCTGGTGAAGTGTACGCTCATCCTGTGGCTTTTTTGTAGTTGCTGATAGAGCTCATCAGGTATTGCTAAGCTCTCTGCATATTCTTGCGGCGTATATTGGTAGGCTGCATGATGCTGCTGTTTTTGAAAACGCAGCTTATTGTACAGCGCCCAGACAATTAACACGACGGCATTCGCCACTGCCAGCAAAAAATAGAACTGAAGTCGGCTTCTGGCCTCGCTTTGCCAGTAATAACCCGTCAGCAGATCCATGGCGAATAAGAATATGAACAAAGCAAATAATGTCCACAAGATGGTTGTGGCAACATAATCAACCAGTAAACGTACTGGTGATTGTCGGGTCGTAATAATTAAATTGTTCATATTAACCTCTCAGAATCCCGCGATCAGGACTTACCCAACGGGCGCGTTGCTTTTTAGGCATCAACATGACTCGTGTAAATGATACCAATGTCGTTGCCAGGCTCAGCATCCAGAAAATAACCGGGAACCAAATAATCCAGAAAAGCGATGAAGTCAGATTATGCTCATAGCGATTCTCGATCATCAGGCTGACAATAAATTGCAGTAAACATAACGTACACAATAATATTCCGGCAGTATGTGTCGCAGCGATATGTGTCAATTCAATATTTAACGGTACACCGGCAAGTTGGACTGCGTAAATAATGAAACCGACCAGGCAGGTGAAGGCCCATATTGTCGTCAGGCAGTATTCAAAAAACAGCGGCCACATTCGAAAGTTTTCTTTGCGCCACAACCTTGTCATATTTTTGAGGAATACTTCTGCACCGCCCTGAGCCCAGCGCAGGCGCTGTTTCCACAGCCCTTTTAACGTTTCAGGCATTAATATCCAGCACAGCGCCCGTGGCTCGTAAAAAATCGTCCACTGATTCAACTGCAGCTTCCAGCTAATATCAATATCTTCGGTGATCATATCGTCACTCCAGTAACCCACTTCTGCCAGGGCGCTGCGACGAAATGCGGCAATAACACCGGAAACGGTAAATACGTTTCCATAGATACGCTGGGTTCGCTTGATCAAACCAATAATTGAGGAATACTCGCCAACCTGAATTTTACCCACCAGGGTAGAACGTGTTCGAATACGAGGATTACCGGTTACGGCACCCACACGCGGGTTGTACAACATCGGTTCCACAATATATGCCGCCGCATCGCGGTCTAATAACGCATCGCCATCAATGCACACCAGATATTCACTTTTCGCCGCGGCAGCTCCGGTTTTAAGCGCAATGGCTTTCCCCTGGTTTTGCGCCAGATGAATGACCCGCAAATGGGGAATTTGTGCAGCCATGCGATCCAGGATGGCACGGGTTTTATCTGTTGAACCGTCATTTACGGCAATAACTTCAATGTTCTCATAACGCTGTGCTAAAGCGGCGTGTATGGTTTCCTCAACGTTTTTCTCCTCATTAAAACAGGGAATGATAATGGAGATAGACGGATTATCTTTCAACTGGGGAGCTGGTGCGTTTTCTCCCCACGGCCAGTGGCGTTCACGATAGACCCAGAAATAGACGCCGCCAACAATCCACATAATGGACATAAAAAACGGCCAGAAGAAAACGAACCTCATCATCAGTTCACCAGAGTGAAAGTACGCTACGCATAGGGGTATGCATAACACCAGACATAATATAAAAAACGATACGATGCGATTAATCATTTTTCGGATACCAGGCTGTTGAAAACTCAGGACGAATAACGTCTATTTCAGGTTGGTTATGCAGAAAATTGTCGGGATAATAACCATAGTTTTTCACTCCATTCAGTTGTAATAGGCTCATCCAGTGAGCGAGTTGTTGCGAAGAAATAGCCTGATGCTGACCATTTTTCTGCCAGTTTTGTGCCTGTAATTCTAAAATAGATTTGTCTTTCGCCTGAGGGATGTTTTTAATTTGATTGGTCAATTGTATTAACCATTGGTCAGCCGATTTTTCTGCGACACCTTCCATATAAGGCATAGCCATAATAGCGGTCCAGTCATAGCTTTTTAGGAAATCAGCATAATTCTGTGCAAACCAGGCTTCACTTTCAGGTTGTATTACCGGAAGTGCAAAAATATTTCGTGCAGTTTTAACATGTGGACCGCGAATGCCTTTTACGCGCGCACTAAGTTCTAAAGTGAAGTCAGTTAACGCACGACTTTTAAAGCGGGTCCACTGTTTAAATTGCTCCGGGTTTTGTCGAATTTCGCTCAGACTCCCGCTAAAGCCTGCTTGCTGATAAGCTGTGATAGCCGGTGCACTGGCATCTTCATAATCTGAAAGCAAAGCATCATCGTGGAACAATATGCCATCAAAAGCAGCATGTCCGGCAAGATCTTCATATAACATGCCAACTTGTGCTCTGACCCTGTCATCAAAAGGAGAGAGACGGCGATATTGTTCAGGATGAATTTGTGCTTTTTTCTCCCCTGTTGGTAAATATTTTACTCGCGTTAATGTGGGATCTAAATCCCAGCTTAATACCGGCATCCACGCATAGATGTTTACACCTGAGCGGGTACGTAATTGCCAGGCAACCCGACTAAAAATATCTGCTTTCATTGGTAGCAAACGATTTGGAAACCAGACCTCTTTGACCAGCCCATCACCGTCGGGATCAGCAAATGCCTGCAAATACACGGTTGATATTTGCATATCTTTCACCCGCTGAATTAGCACATCAATATTGCGATCCATTTGCTGGCGGTTTTCGTCATAAACGTAATCAAGATCGATATGCATTATCCGTTGTGGTGATTTTTCCTGTACGGTAATAATTTGCTGGGCAAACTCTTTTAATGAGGGATTATTGGCGATTAATACTCGCGGAATGGAATCCAATTGCGACGCATTTGCCAAACCTGATTCAAGGGTGAAGAACATGTCATAACCGAGTTTTTTTAATTCCTCTATCGCTATGCCATTCGCTTCGCCATAAGGCCAAACAAAAACGTGTGGATTTACCTCAGCCTTTGTACGCAGGTATTCCGTCATTTTTACAGCATCCAGACGAATTCTTTCCCGGTATTCTGCTGCGGTTTCATACCGTGCGTGGTCAGTAAAATATGCACGATTTACATATACAGGCATTAAGCTGCCGGTGGAATTAGCCTGAATACCGTAGTGAGAATTCCATGTATGAGAAGCGACCTCAACGAGCGGGGAACGCGCAACTTCTCGCACTTGTTGCCACGTGGCAAAATATTCTCGATCGACCATCTCATCGCCAAATTTTACTTGTTCATCCGCTGGCGTATCGACCCAACTGCCGACGGGGGCCCATACAGCAGGCCACTGGAAGGCCTGAAGAATTGGGAAGACGCGGGTATAAAAACTCTGGTAGCCGTCATCAAAAGTCAGCACTACTGCTTTTTCCGGTAGCGGTTTTCCTCCTCGATGTGCTTCACGAATTTGAGCAATACTGACCGGTTGATAACCATTTTCACGCAGCCAGGCAAATTGTTCACGCAGTGCTGATGTCCGCACTGACATAAAACGCTGGTCGGCAGCTTCGTCTTCAACGTTATGCCATGAAATCGCCACAAAACCATTATGCGGCCACGGTTGCTCGGCGAGTAAAGATTCGCGATCCTGTGGCGGTATAAATGATGTTCTTGACTGGCTGATGCACGCGGTGAGCATAATTATACTCACCAGCATCAGGAGATATTTATTTCCATTACGTAACATATTTATCCTTAAAATCTGAATGTCATATCGAATTCAACGTATAAGTTGTGTTCTCTGTCACCGTCATAAGGTCGTTTTTCCCAGCGTAGCGTTGCGCCAGCATCAATCACGTCATTCCAGCTAATGCGTTGCCCGTAGCCGAGTTGGGTGACGACATCCGTGCCATAATATTTTTGCCAGGAGGCACCAACACCTGCGCTGAAGATTTGCTCCCAGCTATTTTCATAGCTTCGCCATAACAAATGACTTGCCTCAAATGCCGGAACAATATCGAACGTTTTTATAGGGTTGTAGTATGGGGTATCGTGTTCTGTATTTTGTTCGTAATACAGACTGGGTAGGAAATCGACAATCAAATATGGTGAAGACCAGATGCGTTCCTGACCCTCAATTGAGACTTCATGACGCTGGTTACTGTCGGAAAAATCAGTGAAAGCCCAGGAGACACCGTACTTACGCCGCTCATTTTGATACCAGCGAACATAAGCCTGAGCACTGTTGCCTGTAACACCATTTTTCATTGCCCGTAATGGAACGCGGTGAGAGAGGCGTTCCAGTTGCGAACCAATACGCCAGTTATCATTAAAATCATACCAGCCAGACAGGCGCGCGCCGGGTTTATGCTCATAATTGAAAAAGCGTTCAGCGTACTCCGCCTCGAGCCAGATATTACGTGACCGCCACTCCACACCCGCCAGCCAGTCGCGAACAATCCCTTTTCCTTCGCTAAATTGTCCATCGGCATAACCGAATCCAGCAAAACCGCGCCAGTTATCCTTCAGCGGTGGTGAATAAACGATGGTGGTTAAGTCGACATCATGTTTACCACTATCCGGGCCTTCGGCATCAATTCCTGCTGAACCAGCTATACGAAGCTCTGCAAGATTATGTACATCAACCGCACGTTTTAAACGTACAACGCCGGGATCTTGCGGTTCACGTTCGACAACATCGTGCGTTAAGACAGCTGCCTGCTGCCATTCTTGTAACGTTAATGCTGTCCAGGCTTGTTCAACCTCCAGATTAATATTACGTGGCTCGATCACTTCTGCTTTTTTTAATTCATTTTCTGCTGCACGAGGCCAACCGCGGGCTTGTAACACACTCGCGTAATCAATGCGCAGTCCCTGATTTCCTGGTGCGTTATAAGCAAGCTCTCTGGCTGTCATTTCAGCCTGAGGAAGATCATTACTATATTTTGCTACGGTTGAGAGAAACGAATGCCCCTGTAACCAGGTATCATTCGGGATGCTCGTAGGCGTGCCCATTAACCGAAGGAAAGGCGGCGAAGTATTAATGGTATGTTGGGTGACAGTTAGCGCGCCCGGATAATTTTCACTCTCCAGGTGGCTGTAAAAGAGATCCGCAAGTTCTTCATCGGATAAATCCGGGGCAATGGTCTCCTTGTGATAAAAGAGCTCGGTCATTATTGACTGTGCTTTTTTCGGCTGATGATCTTTGAGATAAGCCGATGCAACCCAATATTGCCCCCAGGGCGGAATAATTTGCCCCGTCTTTTTTAATCGCTGATAGTGAGAAATAACGTCTTTATAACGATCGCGAGTTAATAACGCGCCAAGATGATCAACCTGAATACGCTGGTACTGGGCAGTGCGGTCTGGGTTATCGTGCCACAGAATTTCTAATGCAGCGTATTGGGCGAGGGCGCGATCGGCAATGGCATAACGTTCACTTTCACTGCGCGTAGGCATAAACGACAGTCTGACCAGTTCGGCATGAATATCAGCGCGAATATCTGGCGTTAAATTGGCATCGTCAATCGCGGCAGCAAGTTGATTATTACGTAATGCCTGCACGTATTCTGTGGGATATTGTTGCGTAGATGCATTTTCAGGTAATGACTCTGTCATCGCCCGTAATTCATCCTGATGACGCCCTGCCAGTTTATAGATATAGGCTTCTGCGAGTAAATTGGCTTTGTCCGGTGCTCCAGAGTTAAGCTGCTTAAGTTTAACCAGCGCAGTATCATAGTGACCCGCATCTGCCAGGGTTAAAAGTTGTCCCCGTTGATAATCCTTATTTTGCGGCTCCAGAGAGAGCGCCTTTTGCCACAGTGTAAGCGAGTTTTGCCATTGTTGCAGGTTACGAGAAGCGACGGCGACAGCTGCATAACCACGCGCTGGTAATTGCTGATAACGGTAGTGGTTGTAAACGGTAATAACCTGTTTATCTTGCCCGGCCCATAAGGCAATCTGTAACCAGTCAGCAATTTGGTTATTACTGAGTGCTGATTTTTGTGCAAACCATAACAAAGCTGGCTGAGTATTTCCCTTGCGAGCTTCAATAATCAATGCATCATAGGCGTTATTAACGGCACTCTTCGCCGCAGGACTCGCTGCTAAAAATGCGGCAGTAAGAATTTTCAAAGCCCATTTGGTTTGCGGGCACCTTTTTCTGCTACTTGAATACATCCTGTATTACTCCATGTATTGCCAAAATCTCTCTCTGTATCTAATGACAGGTAACTGAAAAGAAAGATATTTTTTGCACCTCATAATCCGTTATTAAACGCGGAAGAGAGACGTGAATTGTTGATGATGAGAAGAAGAAATGATGAGCAGAGTGTCCATATAAAATCCTTTTCTCGCCCGAAAATCCATTCCAATGATGAGGATCTTCAGGAATACGGCATAAATCCCAATGCCTTTTTCAAAATAAATTAGGATTAAAATAATTAAATCAGTAAATTCCGATGCATGATTTCGGATTTTTCGAAAGTCCTGATGAAAGGCTGCGCTACTGCACTCACGGATTTAATTGTTATTCCTAATGTATCTATGAATTAATGTTTTATAAGGATTTTCTTATAACCATTTATAAGTATTTGCAAGCCTGGCTTGTTGCAAACAATGTAGAAAGCACTTAGGCAATAATAATTACATTAAGCAACTATCATCATCGGTATTGTTTGTGGGCGGAATTTCATATTGACAACAGTACAGTTGTTATATCTATTAATAATAGAAAGGGATCTACAACCTACAGATTGGTGTAGCTTTATGGAAAAAGACTATTTGAGAATTAGTAGTACTGTATTAGTGAGCTTATTGTTTGGGCTTGCTTTGGTTTTGGTGAATAGTTGGTTTAATCAGCCAGGCGTTGAGGAAGTTGTTCCACGATCAACCTATCTGATGGTAATGATTGCTTTATTTTTTATCGATACTGTTGCATTTATTTTTATGCAGTTGTATTTCATTTATGACCGTAGGCAATTTTCAAACTGTATACTTAGTTTGGCTTTTCTGAGTTGTTTGATTTACTTTGTTAAAACCGTCATTATCATTCAGCAAATTATTGAGGGGCGTTTGACAAGCAGTGTTGTTCAAAATGACATTGCAATCTATTATTTGTTTCGTCAGATGAGTTTGTGCATATTAATATTTCTGGCATTGGTGAATAAAGTTAGTGAAAACACAAAACAGCGCAATTTATTTTCCAAAAAAATGACTTTATGCATAAGTTTGTTTTTTGTTGTTGGGGGGCCGATAGTTGCTCACATACTTTCTAGTCATTATGAGAGCTACAATTTACACATTGCCGAGTTAACCAATGAAAATGGTCAGGTGGTTTGGAAAGCCTCATATGTTACCATAATGATTTTCATGTGGTTAACCTTGCTTTCGGTTAATCAATACTTTAATGGTTTACGCTATGATATCTGGAATGGAGTGACGGTGATTGCTTTTTGTGCCGTACTGTACAATATCTCTCTGTTATTTATGAGCAGGTATAGCGTGTCCACTTGGTATATTAGTCGCACTATTGAAGTAGTCAGTAAGTTAACCGTTATGGTAATATTTATGTGCCATATATTCAGTGCGCTACGAGTAACAAAGAACATTGCACATCGCGATCCCTTAACCAATATATTTAACAGAAATTATTTTTTTAATGAACTGACAGTTCAATCAGCATCAGCCAAAAAAACGCCTTATTGCGTCATGATTATGGATATCGACCACTTCAAAAAAGTCAACGACACCTGGGGGCATCCGGTTGGCGATCAGGTGATAAAAACAGTGGTGAATATCATTGGGAAAAGCATACGACCAGATGACCTTTTAGCGCGCGTCGGCGGCGAAGAGTTTGGCGTCTTGCTGACGGACATCGATACTGAACGTGCGAAAGCTTTAGCGGAAAGGATTCGGGAAAATGTTGAGCGTTTAACTGGTGATAATCCTGAATACGCCATACCACAAAAAGTGACGATTAGTATTGGCGCTGTTGTGACTCAGGAAAATGCGTTAAACCCGAATGAGATCTATCGACTGGCTGATAACGCACTATACGAGGCGAAAGAGACCGGGCGTAATAAGGTGGTTGTGAGGGATGCGGTGAATTTTTGTGAGTCACCATAAAGTGGCATTTTAGCGGGTGATTTTGGTAAGCGCTAAATAGCTATTCGCAGACTTGCGTAACAATTTTCAGAAATATCATAGTACTATATGATCTTAAATGCTTATCATTGATCAGTCTGCTATCACCCGCTTTTACTGGCAATTGTACTATAATTTCTTAGGTTGCATCACCCTGATGCGTGGGGAAACATGTATGGTATTCAACAAAAAAATGTTTGTACTCATTATAATACCAGGCATTCTGGGGGTGTTACTATCGTTTGCTATGTCAATATTTCAAATGAATAGAGATACGACAATTACCGCCGGTATTCTGTTAAAACAGCTTGATAATGTTACGCAAATTGTCCAGCATACGACAAAGCTTACCTCTATTCTGGTGATGAAGCCCTGCAAAGACATTCTTGAACAGTTGATTGCTAACGGAGCATTGACTCCCTATGTTCGAACAACGGGTCTTATAGAAAATAATTTCCAAATATGTTCTTCAGTTAGCGGCTTCAAAAAAATGAATGTTAACGATGTTTACGGTACGAGCTTTCACAATAAAAATAAAGAATCACGTATAGTATCAATTAGCGGTACAAGTTTTGTGCCAGGTAAAACAGCAATAGTGTTCCTTATGCCAATAGGGAATGATATGACAGCTTTTAGTATTGTAGAGTCACGATATATCTATGATCTAATGGATGTTCTTGATGATGAGAATGATGATTCATTTTCTCTTCGTTTTACTGAAGGGCCTGCAATTATTAGTGGTGTAAATAATAATGACAGGTTATATATGTTAAAAAGAGATTTTAATTCTGCGATCAGTCAGGCTCGTCTTACAGTTACTACGCCGATGATATCGTTATATCCCTATATCATTAGCAATGTGCTTTATATTTTGCCGTTATCTATTATTCTTTCTTTTATTCTCTATTTCTTATGGCAGCATTGGATGTCACGGAAAATGTCGCTGGTAGAAGAAATTAAAAAAGGAATGTCATCCGGAGAATTTTCTGTGCATTATCAACCAGTGTGCGACACGACAACCAAAGCGTGTCTGGGGGTTGAAGCGTTAATGCGCTGGCAACGCGAAGATGGTAAAAATATATCTCCGGTAGTTTTTATCCGCGCTGCAGAAGAGGAAAATTTAATAATACCGTTAACTAAACATCTCTTTGAACTGATTATTCAGGATGTACAAAGCTGGAAAGTGAAAAAGCCGTTTCACCTTGGGATAAATATTGCCGCGGAACATCTTGCACATCCTGACTTTGTTGGTGATGTTTTACATATTAAAAATGCAATATCTGATAAATTTAATATTGTCCTTGAGATTACCGAACGCAATCTGGTTGAAGACACTGATCTTGCATTACAGAAAATAAATGAATTAAGGATCCATGGCTGTGAATTTGCAGTTGATGATTTTGGCACGGGATATTGTTCCCTTGGCCTTCTGCAAAAGTTGTCTGTTGATTATCTTAAAATAGATAAAAGCTTTATAGACACACTCACCACAGCGGAAGACGAAACGCCAGTTTTAGATATTATTATTAAGCTGAGTAATCGACTCAATTTGATAACGATTGCAGAAGGTGTCAGTACTCCTCACCAGGCAGAATATCTTATTCATAATAACGTGACATTAGTTCAGGGATACTTATATGCAAAACCAATGAAAGCGACAGAGTTTTATCAGTGGTATGTAAACAGATAAATAATTAAAAATATTGGAATAGTTTTGTATTGTCTTAAAATATAAACAAAGCAATCAGAATGCTATTAACTGGTGACAAACGCCAGGATCAACAATGCTGTTAGTGAGTAATACATATGAATCGTGGTGTCCTGCCTGTAGAGAATACGTAGTTATAATCATTTTGACGCGTAACATAATAATTAATTGAAGTGTCTGCTTTTATGAAGAAATCAGAAGTGATATTTTCAAGGATTTCATCGCTGATGTTATCATCTTTTTGTATTTTTTGGATTTTAACTGTGGTGAGATAAACGGTATCACGGAATTTCTTGTATGTAAAACTCACATATCGGCGGATGAAGCCCATTTTTTTTCCATCTACCGTGTATGCGCCCGTGAGATACATGTTTCCTGTGTTATTTTCAGAAATCATATTTAACGAAAAATATTGATCCATTTTTGTATGATCGGTGAAATTAATAACATGGGCATTACATGATATGTTTTGCTCTGCTGGTTCATTGGAATGATGAAACGCAATATGGCTCAGAATTGCTGCAATAAAAGCACATAAAATTATTCCCGCAAACAGAAAATATCTTTGAGTCATATGATTACTCCGCTTTATAATAGAGAGAGTTGCAATTATTTGGTGATTCAGAGTTTAACATTTGACTACAGGTGAAAGCATAAAACCCGCTCATGCTATCATTTGTTGCAATGTAAATGTAAGGATGTATTTTGCAGTTGACTTCCATTTTCTGCAATTTTTCAATAATTGGTGATAGCATGTCTACGGAATTAAAGTAATTATTATCATAGAAATAACTGCATCCTTCCTGAGTAGGGTGTTGAGCATAATTTGAGAAAGCATCTATTTTTTTTATAGTGTGAGATTTGCTTTGAAAAGCCATATCGAAAAAATAAGAAGACATATAAACTATCCCCCATGCCGCAAAAAAACAAACTATAAGTAATGTATTCTTTGTGGTAAATATACCTTTTGCAACGTGATTTTTATTTATATTTTCAGTGTGGGTGCCATTCTCTTCACTCTCAACACTTTCATTCTCATTGTGATTATTGTCGAGAACAGTTATGTTGATTTCTTCATTGATTTTGAATCCTTTCCGTGGCACCGTTCTGATAACTGATCCTACCCACGTAATATGGACACAGGCCTAAGCGAGGTTCTGGTTTTCAAAT
>OLOC01000380.1_pt1 | contig 35439 bp, 26 predicted proteins | sample 1643111 | NCBI WGS metagenome assembly OLOC01 (sample SAMEA3136633, study PRJEB25190) | human gut metagenome
TATCGCTTGGAAATACGCTTCTCTGGCGATTCAGTTTCCGGTAGGTAGAATTCAGAGATTCAATAGCATTTGTAGTATAAATCACCGTTCTGACCGTCGTTGAAAATTTAAAGATCGGCGAGATTGCGTCCCAGTTATCCTTCCAGCGCTTCATGGAATTCGGATATTTCGGTGTCCATTTTTCTGTTACACGCTCTAAGGCTGCCAGAGCTTTCTTTTCATCTGTGGCCTGATAAATGGTTTTCAGATCCGTAGCGAAGGCTTTTCTGTCTTTATCCGGGACATATTTCAACGTGTTTCTTACCTGGTGTACAATACAGCGCTGGTATTCCGTCTTTGGAAAAGCTGCTGCGATCGCTTCTTTGATTCCGGTTAAACCATCGGCACAGATGATTAATACATCTTTGACACCACGATTTTTCAGTTCATTCATAACGGAAAGCCAGTATTTTGCGCTTTCGTTATCGCCAACACTGATGGTTAAAACTTCTTTTTTTCCTTCCGTGTTGATTCCCAGAATCACGTAAGCAGCAAGCTTTCGGATCACGCCATTATCCCTTACAGAATAATGGATTGCATCAATGTAGAGAATGGGATAGACCTCGTCCAGTGGCCGGTTCTGCCAGTCTTCGATCTGTGGCAGGATCTTATCAGTCACATCAGAAATAAAGCTTTCAGAAGTTTCAAAGCCATAAATATCTTCGATGGTTTCGGAAATCTGCCGGGTAGTCATTCCTTTGGCATACATGGAAATGATCTTCTGATCAATATCGGAAATATCTTTCTGGCGTTTTTTCACAACCTGTGGTTCAAACGTTGATTTGCGATCCTGTGGCACTTCGATTTCCATCGAGCCATACCGGCTGTTGACCTGTTTCCGCTTATAACCATTGCGATAATCATCATTATCTGAGCGTTCGGATTTTTCGTAACCAAGATGATCATCCATTTCAGCTTCCATCATTTCCTTAATGGTGCCGCCTAAAAGATCCTTGAGCGCATCCTGAATGTCTTCTGCAGACTGGATATCGTACTCTTCCAGGAGCTGATGGATGATGTTTCGTTTTCCTTCTGTCATTTGTACACGATGTACAGGTTTCTTTTGTCTTGCCATAATAAAAGGCCCTCCTAATGATATTTATTGTATCATAGAAGAACCTTATAAACATTATTTTACAGAAAAAGTTTCATACTCTCGTTGTGCCGGTAACCTTTTCTGTATATAGCTCAAGATGCGGACCGATGTAATTACCTATCATACGAGCTTTCGTATCTATACTCATTATGGTACTCAATACTTGAAGTTTTAATTCTGTTGTATGATTATTTTTAAATGAAAAATCCTTTTCGCTTAATCGACTGTTTAAGGAAGCGCGATAGAAACCATTCGCATTCAGTCCTGTTCTTGGAACAACTCCGGTAAAATGAAGAAAATTATGCGAATGAAATTTGACAACTGTATGGTGCGAATGATTGTATTCGTCACGATAGACAAAAACAACCTGGTTATGCTCTAAATATTGCTGATATTGTTTTGCGCATTTTGTGATGATAGCAATAGCCTGTTTTTTAGTCATAATGTTAAAGTTCCTTGTATATTGGTATTTTGGATAAATTTAAAAGGAAGGTTCTTCTGCCGTAGCAGATGACACCTTCCTTTTATGACTGATTTTTCTGTTGTCCGCCAACTGATCGGCACCCGAAGTCCGATAAGAAAACTGGTTTTTCCGTTGCCAGCCAACTGTCCGGCACCCGAAGTCCGGAAAGAATTTCGGATTTTATGTGTCAGTCCACATGATAGGCATATAGCCCATCTACTACTTATAGTATACACAGAAGAAGTCGATTATGCAATGGATTTATAAAGATTTAATAAGTCAGATTTTATGGAAAACGGTTTAGCAAGGTGCGACACTCTGTAAGGCAGAGATTTGATCTTGGGACAGACAAACTTATGTCGGGTAACATTACCTTTGAATTTTGATGTTTCTTCATGATTCATAGAAAGCAAATTATCGTGAGGACAGTAGGGGATTGAGTGTAGCTGTATCAAAAGCAGCATCGCAAGAAAGGTTTTCGGGTTAATTAACGGATGCTTAAAAAGAAATCTTTTAATGTTGGAATTAAAAGCTTTTGTTATAAAAGATATGTGGTGGATGATGCCCAGTCTGTTGGTGACAATGCCGAACTTGAAGACATAGCAAAAATGCCCATTGATATAGGGCTGTTTAATCTCCGAATTAGCAGAAGAGCGAGAAAGGTACAACAGCCGGATGGGGAAAGTTGAAGAACGGGGCTAGATGGATCAGTCTCGATTATTGTACACCATTGTATACTATAAGCCTAAGAAGTCTGTCTTTTGATTTTGTAGGCTTTTTTCTTTTACATAAAGAGACTGAATATCATTCTGAAAGGCAGAACGGAATGATTGTCAAGTAAATATTCGCCGTAGAACTCATAGTAATAATTGTAGTGAATACTATAGGCTTCTAGCTGTTTAATGCGTTCTGTTTTGATAGCGATTTCTTTGTTTTCCTTTAAGACGAGCGATACAGAGTAATCATTTATCACTGCATCAAAAATGAAGTTGTCTTTATTACTCAACGGGTTATTTTCATTTTCAAAATACAAATAGCAAAGTGGGCGAGCAGGATCCTGGACAAACGTTTGGTGGATAAACTTAAAACTGTCAAGAAAACCAGGAATATCATTGATACCAAATGTTTCATCAAATTGATGGCCTATTCCTACACTGTAGGTTCGATCTTTCTCATCGATAGACATAGTCGAAAAATAACATTCATCGTATGCGTTGAGTAATTTATCGATAGAAACATGAAAGGCGATGCTTATAGCTCTTAATTGCGGGAGCGTTGGTAGCAACTGCTGGTTTTCCCATTTGTTTACGGTTTTATTATTGATTTTTTTGCCAAGCCATAGGTTTAAAAGATTAGCAAAATCACTTTGTGTAATTCCTTGACGTTCTCGAATGCTTCTTATGTATTTAGGAATTACTTCATCCTTATCCATTTTGTATAGACAATTGAGAGATTCCCTTTTGAACATAGTGTGCTCTGACTCGTATTCAAAGACTGTAAGGTAAGATATGCAATATTCGTTACTTACAAGATGTTCTTTCATATCTAATAGAAGCGGTGCCTTTACCGCAAGCTCAAATGTTAAATTTCCGTACTCTTTTGATACGATTTTCCAGTACTTTAAATCTGACAGCTTTATAGGTATGAGGTTAAGATTATCATCGTGTAATATAATTCCTTCATATGGAAACATAAAATAATCTAGCTCTTCGTCTAGGTTTGTAGCCGTATTTTTACGTTCTTTATAGGAGATATGACTATAGTAAAAAACATGTCCCTCATATTGAAGGATGCCACCACCGAAGAGATGTAAGGTGTTCATTACTTTAAATAAAAGACCAGGGAGAGAAGACTTTCTGTAACCATCCGTAAGATCATGTTTATTAAATTCAAAGAAATTTTCTTCAGGATCAGAATCGGGGTTATTCATAAAACAATCATATACCGTGTAAGTGGGTACATGCAGGGCTTTAGCGATGCTTGATATAGTGCTAAGAGAGGGAATTACTCCATCTTTTTTCTCCCAATTGGTTACAGTCCTATAGGCTACTTGCATTAAATCTGCAAATTGAGTTTTGTTGTAATTGCTTGATGAGCGTAAAGCTTTAAAACGTAATGACATATTATCCTCCATGAAATAGGAAATAAAAAGCGATAAATGCTGCAATATTTTATGAATTGATTTCCTACATGATTTAGTATACTATAAAATCACAAAAAATAAAGACTATATTTCAAGGAGGATTTAAAATGAACAATGTAGTAAATGGTAACGCAATTGAAGCAGTAGCAAATGTTTTCGCAGGTAAGAATGGCCCGGTTCTTGGCGGTATTCTGGGGATTCTTGGCTTGGTAGGGATTCATTACCTAGTTAATGGAAATTATAGACTTGCAGGCACGACAGAGCATGGTGGTTTTACTTTTGAGCCGGCAACAAATGCGACAACACCTGAAGTAATTGATGCAGATGAACCTCCTGCAGAGGAGGCGGTCGATGAGTAAAGTTTACCTTACTAATCATGCTTATGATCACATGAAGGAAAGGGCCGGAATCAACAAGAAAGTTGCTGACCGGCTTGGAGCAAAGGCTTATTTTTTAACCAATCGAATTGTGTGATCTTGCTGACAGTATTCTGCGTGCCAAATAATCTTAAAAACCAGGCACTCGGAGTACATATTAATTATAAAACGCCTTATGAGGCACGCTATGGGGTTGCATACCCCGTGGCAAAAATTAGGTCGTAGTGTTACAAAAATGCTTGACCACAACAATTTTCTAGAATATATAAGCTCAAATTGGGAATGTGCCATTTGAGTCTATTATTGTATGAATTAATGTGTTATAACCAGAGCAAGATCCACCCGTGTAATACAGTATCGTCAGTTTGCCAATTCTGCATTATTCACGGATCAAGAACTTGATGGGGAGTTAATTTCCCCATACCCACATAAAAATATATTTGCAAGCAAATATATTTTAGCAGATACGCAAAGCGTATCAGAAAGTCACAGACAACATAATAATGAATATTTTGATAAGGCATTGAACTTAAAAAGTTGGGTGCTTTTGTTTTTTATAAAATTTTTGTTCACACCCTGTATTTATGCCTCCCAGCGTTGCGATATATGTAAGGACGTTTTTTCAACCGGCTTAGAAAATGTCTTTACAGTAATTTGAATTAGAATCGAGGCGAGAAAATGAAATATGAATATATGAAAGAGTCAGAGCAGATACTTCAATACTTTCAGTTCCCGAAGTTTTTGTTACATCTTCCAATTTCTGAAAATGCAAAATTTTTTTATATGATTTTGTATGATCGTGCACGGATATCGAGGAAGAATAGTTGGATAGACAACAAAGAAAATGTTTATCTGATATTTCTAATTGATGAATTATCCATTCAGATTGGTAAGTGCAAATCATCTGTAAAAATAGCATTGAAGGAATTAGACGAGGCAGGATTATTGGTTCGCAAATCCGGCGGATTTTCAAAACCAAATCATTTATATGTGAGAATTCCATCTGATGAGATAAGTTTACAGCCAGCTGATAATAAAGCGGACGAAAGGATGGCTATGACAGAGTCGGAAAAGACTCTTTCATCTGGTCGTAAAAATGGCTGTGCAGAAGTCGGAATGTGGCACCTAGTAAAGTAACTGAGAAATGCCATCAAAGTGATCGTAAAAGATGGCGTGCCAAGAGGACGCTGGTATACGGGTGGTGGTATTTTCCGGGATGTTCATCTTATGATTGCTGAGCCGACATATATCGCACCGGACGGCGTATTTGTGAAAACAGAAAGTGTAGATGAGCAGATCGCAGAGATCGCTGTGTGTACAGAAGTTGTGAACGATGATAAAACGATGAAAAGTATCTTTCTGTCTGCAAAACTTACTGATGAAGCAGGAAAAACGGTGGCAGAAGGAAGTATGCCGGTCACAATCCGGGGACATGTCACAGATACTTACAAATTACGGCTTTTTGTGAAAAATCCGAAGCTTTGGGATGCGGAACATCCGAATCTGTACCACTATGAAGTCTCAATATGGATGAGACACAGAAGGTTGCAGTATCGATGGAGGGACCGGGAGAAGTGATTGGCTATGGATCTGCCAATCCGGTCAGTGAGGAAAACTATTATGACACAGAAGCTATGACATATGAAGGACGGATCCGTGCGGCTGTAAGGGCAAACGGTACAGGTAAAATCAAGGTAACCTTTACCACTGGAGACAAAAACTGCAGCGTTACGATCCCGGCAGAGTAATAGATTTGACAGGCCGGGTTTTGGAGTGCCCTCTGTACTTTTAAAGCACGAAGAAAAAACGGAAACTTGGCCTGTAATCTCTTCCTTTTTTTTTAGTTATATGTTACAATCATCTTTACATGTCATTTACGCAAACAACGAGCCAGAGTCCACGCTTGCGTGGAAAGGTGGAGAATGTCGCCCAATACGGCGGAGGGTGTGTTGACTCGTTTATGGGATGTAAAGATAAAATGGAGGGATACTCAAGTATGAGCAAGAAAAAAGGAGAAGGCCTGAAATCATTTAACAAAGGGTTTAGCGTTCCGGACACTTACATTATTATTTTCTTTGTGGTTGTCCTTGCTGCGATCGTTACGTTCTTTGTTCCGAAGGGCTACTACGAAACACAGGATGTTACGTACATGATGAACGGGGTGGAGAAGACCCGTACGGTAATTAAAGATGGAAGTTTCCAGTATCTGACAGACGATGCGGGAAAAGCAGTCACAGAAGGGGTTGCCTTATTCAGCGGTGACGGCGAAAGCGGTTTCTTTAATTACATGTTTAATGGAATTGTCAGCGATTCTGCGATTCAGATCATTGCATTTTTGTTGGTAGTTGGTGGTGCGTTCGGTATCATGATCCGTACAGGAGCCATCGAAGCGGGACTGGTCGGACTGATCCGCAAGGCAAAAGGGGCAGAAAAGTTACTGATTCCGGTTCTTTTTGTACTGTTTTCTCTTGGCGGGGCTGTTTTTGGAATGGGAGAGGAAGCACTTCCGTTCACCATGATTTTGTGTCCGCTGTTTGTTGCGGTTGGATATGATACAGTCATTGCAGTTCTGGTTACTTATGTGGCAACACAGATCGGTTTTGGTGCTTCCTGGATGAATCCGTTTTCTGTGGGAATCGCACAGGGAATCGCCGGTATCGATGTGTTTTCCGGTGCAGGATTCCGTATGGTGATGTGGGTGGTATTTACAGCACTCGGCTGCGGAATGACCATGTTCTATGCGGCAAAAGTAAAAAAGACACCAACAATTTCTGTTGCATATGAGACAGACCAGTATTTCCGTGATCAGAATGAAAAGACAGGTATCGATGAAGGTCATTCGTTCGGTATTGGACATATTCTGGTGCTGCTGACACTGGCTGTCACCGTTGTGTGGGTGGTCTGGGGTGTTATGAAAAAAGGCTATTATATGCCGGAGATCGCGACACAGTTCTTTATCATGGGTATTGTTGCAGGTGTGATCGGTGTGATCTTCCATCTGAATAATATGAAGGTAAATGATATCGCCACATCTTTTAAAAACGGAGCGAAAGATCTGATCGGTGCGGCTCTGGTTGTGGCCATGGCGCAGGGAATCATGCAGGTACTCGGTGGTTCCGATCCGACAACTCCAACCGTGATCAATACGATCATGTATGGAATCTCAAAAGCACTGGCAGGACTTTCCGGTGCGGCAGCAGCTGTGCTGATGTATCTGTTCCAGTCCGTATTTAATTTCTTTGTAGTATCCGGATCCGGACAGGCAGCAGTGACTATGCCGATCATGGCTCCGCTGGCAGACCTGCTGGGAGTTACCCGTCAGACTTCAGTACTTGCCTTCCAGCTGGGAGATGCATTTACCAATCTGATCGTTCCGACATCCGGATGTCTGATCGGTTCTCTGGCTATTGCCAGAATCGAGTGGTCCAGCTGGATCAAGTTCATGTGGAAATACCTGGGTGTGCTGATGATCGGTGCTGTGATCACGATTTTGATTGCGGTTGGAATCGGATTCTGATGATGGTATTGTTCACGGAAACAGATTGAAGGAAAAGGGAATCTATTGTAAAATAAAGCGTGTAGATGGAAAATTATTTTCCACTACACGCTTTTTGTTCTTTTTGTTGAAAGGAAGCGTTTAATATTTATGTTGCAGGAAGGATTACAGACGTATGAAATTAATTAAAAATATCAATGTATATGCACCGGAACATCTTGGAAACAAGGATGTGCTGGTCATCGGAGATAAAATTGCAAAGATAGAAGAGGCAGGATGCATGCCGGAGATACCGTATCTCACAGCGGAGGATATTATTGACGGCAGTGGAAAGATTCTGACACCGGGTTTTATTGACTGCCATGTGCATATTCTTGGCGGTGGCGGAGAGGGCGGTTTTGCCAACCGCACACCGGAAGCGACGGTGGAAGGGCTTACAAAGTTCGGTGTCACCACAGTGGTCGGATGTCTTGGAACGGACGGTATCGGAAGAGATATATGCGCGCTGGTGGCAAAAACAAAAGGGTTATGTGAACAGGGAATGTCAGCTTACTGTTATACCGGAAGCTATCAGATTCCGGTGCACACACTGACGGACAGCATTACAAAAGATATTATGATGATTCAGGAAATCATCGGAACCGGAGAAATCGCCATTTCCGATCATCGTTCTTCCCAGCCGACGTTTGAAGAATTCGTTCGTGTGGTGGCGGATACGAGACTGGGCGGCGTTCTTTCAGGAAAAGCAGGTGTTGTCAATGTGCATCTCGGGGACAGTCCGAGATGCATGGATCTGATCGAGCGCGTGGTGGCAGAGACCGAGATACCGGCCTCTCAGATTCTTCCGACTCATATCAACCGGAACGAGAAACTGTTCTGTAAGGCCACTGAGTATGCAAAGAATGGTGGAAATGTTGATTTTACCGGCAACGAAGATATCGATTACTGGGAAACTATCTGTGATGAAGTCAGAGTATGCAACGGGATCCGGCGGATGATGGAAGCAGGGGTGGATCCGAAACACATCACCATTTCTTCCGATGGTCAGGGAAGCCTGCCGATGTATACAGCCGGAGGAGAATTCCTTGGAATGGGCGTCGGACAGTCCAGTTGTCTCCTGAAAGAGGTAAAAGAGTGTGTATGCAAAACAGACATTCCTCTGGAGATTGCCATCTCCACCATCACGGCCAATCCGGCGCGGATTCTGCAGTTGAAAGATAAGGGAAAGATTGAGGAAGGGTTCGATGCGGATCTTTGTATCCTGAATCAGGAACTGGATCTCGTGGAAGTGATAATAAAAGGAAAATGCAGAGAAAGCATCTGCTGACAGGAACTCCCCACTTGCGGGAAGTTTCATAAAGTGCTATAGTGTGAAAAGCAAAAAATAAAGGAGTTTAGAGAAAATGAGAACAGCAGATTTTTATTATGATCTTCCCCAGGAACTGATTGCGCAGGATCCGTTGGAAGACCGTTCTTCCTCCAGACTGATGCACCTGGACAAAGAGACAGGGGAACTGGAGCATACAGATTTTAAACATATTCTGAATTATCTGAAACCGGGCGATTGTCTGGTGGTAAATGATACGAAAGTAATCCCGGCCAGACTGTACGGACATAAAAAAGAGACCGGAGCTGTGATCGAGATTCTTCTGCTGAAACGCAGAGAGAATGATATCTGGGAATGTCTGGTAAAACCGGGAAAGAAAGCCCGCCCGGGAGCCGTGATCGATTTCGGAGAAGGATTACTGACCGGGGAGATCATCGATGTGGTAGATGAGGGAAACCGTCTGATCCAGTTCCATTATGAAGGAATCTTTGAGGAGATTCTGGATCAGCTGGGGGAGATGCCGCTGCCGCCGTATATCACACATAAGTTACAGGATAAGAACCGTTATCAGACCGTATATGCAAAACACGAAGGATCTGCGGCCGCACCCACTGCCGGATTACATTTTACACCGGAACTTCTGGAGCAGGTAAAAGAGATGGGTGTGAACATCGCACATGTCACCCTTCATGTAGGTCTTGGAACTTTTCGACCTGTTAAAGTGGATGATGTAGAGAAACATCATATGCATTCTGAGTTCTATATTGTAGAGGAAGATCAGGCAAAACTGATCAATGACACAAAGAAAAACGGTGGCAGAGTGATCGCTGTGGGAACTACCAGCTGCCGTACGCTGGAATCTGCAACAGGGGAGGATGGAATCGTAAAAGCAACAAGCGGCTGGACCGAGATTTTCATCTATCCTGGATACAGGTTCAAATGTATCGACGCTCTGATCACAAACTTCCATCTGCCGGAGTCCACATTGCTGATGCTTGTGTCCGCGCTGGCAGGGAAAGAAAAAATCATGCATGCATATGAAGTGGCAGTACAGGAACGGTACAGATTTTTTAGCTTTGGGGATGCCATGTTTATCAGCTGACGTTTCCTTTTCCTGATGATTGATGATGATGGGAATCAGTGATTTTGATTCCGCGGCCAAGTGAATGATACAGTTATTTCAGACACGATCTAGAGCGTGTCTGAAAAATCATTTCCGCAATCTGCAAGCCTCACTTTGCGGTATATTTTACCCTCATTCGGTTGCCGTAGCCCGCTACGCCGCCCTCATTCGGATAAAACCTCCCATAAACTGGGACTCGCAGCTCACGAAAAGCCTTTTTCAGACACGCTCAGGACATTCCCTTGCGAAATTTCTGTGGAGAAGTTCCGTAGAGTTTTCGAAAAGTCCGGAGAAAGACCTTATAATTGGTAAGACCGTGTTTTTCCATCAATGAAGTGATGGTATCGTCACAGGCAGAGAGATCTTTAGCCAGATGAATGGTGCGGACATCGTTCAGATATTCCAGGAAGGTCTGACCAGTGTATTTTTTAAAAAGCCTGCAAAAGTATTCCCTTGAGACTGCGAGCAGGGAGGCTGCGGTATCCAGTGTCAGATTTTCCTGATAATGTTCCCGGACCCATTGCATGGCACGGGTGATCCGCAGCCGGTCACGATCAATGTCGGCTGCGACAGCGGAAGCGGTAGTGGTGCAGTGATCCCGACAGAGAATATATAAAAATTCATATAATCTTGCGGTGAACAGCAGCTCATAATGGTGCGGCTGCTCCTGAAAAATAGTTTCCATGGCATGAAGAGCAGAAAAGAGCTGCGTGTTCTGCCTACTTTTTGTGTAAGGAATCAACGTATCAAATCGTAACTGATCAAAGTCCGGCAGATAAGAGCGAAGCTGTCTGGCAGAGATCTGGAGAATCAGATAGTGACAGCCCGGTGTTCTGGTCATGTGAAGATCTCCGGAGTTGATGATCATGAGATCGCCTGTATGAAGTTCATATTCCACGGTCTGTACAATAGCAGAAAGAACACCATTTTTAATGTAGAGAATTTCCACATATTCATGCCAGTGTGCCGGGAAGACTCCGGCGGGAGAGAGTACCGGCTCAAAGCGCACTTGAAGATGACCGGTTTCCCGAATCGTTTCATAATATTGCAATTCCATAAAACCTCCTGTTAAGAAAAAGGAATTTTTCGAAAGAGAAAGAAAAGTCCCGAATAATGTAATAAGTGAATATATAATTCGAAAATATCAAATAAGAAACAAAATTTTGAAAAAATCATATCAAAAAATATGAAAAATATCAATATCGACCTAAAATAAGATAAAAAGATACTAGTATATTTACAGAAAATAAGCGATAATAACATCAGAAGTCTGTGTCACAGAACATGGAGATTGTGACGGAAACAAGATAGAGTAACGCAGAAAATTGGGAGGTAAGTAACAGATGAAAGTAAAAGCTAGAACATTCAGCGGAACAACATCCAACGAGGTAACACAGCGTGAGATCACTAACCGTGCCCTTGCAAGAAAAGCGGCAGCAGAAGGATTTGTCCTTCTGAAAAATGAGGGACATTTTCTTCCGGCCCCAAAAGGTGGAAAGATTGCACTGTATGGTGCGGGGGCAGTCAAAACCATCAAGGGAGGTACCGGTTCGGGTGATGTCAATGAGCGTGATTATGTGACCATCGCACAGGGAATGAAGAATGCCGGATACGAAGTAACTACAGAGGGCTGGCTGGATTCTTATGTGAAGGTCTATGATCAGGCAAGAGAAGACTGGAAGGCAGCGATCCTGAAAAAGGCAGAAAAGATGGAAAGTCCAAATGCGTTCTTTGAGGCCTATTCTTCCACTCCGTTCTTCATGCCGTGTGGAGAAAAAATCGATGTGGATGCAGCAAAAGCAGACGGTGCAGATACCGCTGTATTTGTTATGGCACGTATCGCAGGAGAAAATAAAGACCGTTTTGATAAAGAAGGAGATTATTTTATCTCCGAAGAAGAAAGAGTATTGTTGGCACAGGTATGTGAGAGCTATAAAGATGTGGTGCTGGTGATCAATACAGGCGGTCTTATGGATCTCGCGTTTGCCGATGCATTTGACAATATCCGTTCCATTGTACAGTATGTACAAGCCGGACAGGAAGGAGGCAATGCATTTGCCGATGTGTTTACCGGAGCGGTGACCCCGTCCGGAAAGATGACAGATACCTGGGCGAAAACATACAATGATTATCCGGGTGCCGAAGTATACAGCTACAAGAGTGGCGATCTGTCGAAAGAACGATATGAGGAAGGAATCTTTGTGGGATACCGTTACTTTGATACCTTCCTGGTACCGGTTCGTTATGGCTTTGGTTATGGTATGTCTTATACCGATTTTGTGATCACAGCAGGAAAAGTAAGTGTCAGTAATCCGGGAACCATGGATCCGAAGGTTTCTGTGGAAGTTACTGTGAAAAATACCGGTGATACTTATGCAGGAAAAGAGGTTGTACAGATCTACGTATCCTGCCCGCAGGGAGAACTGGTGAAAGAATTCCGCAGACTGGCAGGATTTGGCAAGACAAAACTGCTGGCACCGGGAGAAGAACAGCAGATGACCATTACGTTCCCGCTGTACCAGCTGGCATCATACAGTGAGGATCAGGCAGCATGGATCCTGGAACCGGGCAAATACGGTATCTGGGTTGGTAATGAGTTAAATACTTCCGTACTCAGTGGTGCATTAGAACTGGATCAGGAAGCAGTGATGGTACAGTGTGAAAATATCTGTCCGTTAAAAGAAGAGTTAAAAGAGATCATGCCATTTGCTAAAAAGGTACAGGCGAGAGAACTGGCATGGCATGAGGAACTGAAAGCAAAAGGAATCGTGCCGGTTGCAGTGAAAGCAGCAGACATTCCGACAGAAAAAGTGGATTATCAGAAGATTCCGGAAGTGCTGCCGGGAAGAGCCGGAGAGATTGTTGAACAGATGTCCGAGGAACAGTTGGTGCAGATGGCTACCGGAGACCCTGGAAAAGATCAGGGTAATGCGCTTGGTTCAGCAGGTATCTCCGTACCGGGTTCTGCTGCAGAGACACCTCTGGTGGCAGCAGAAGAACCATGGAATGTGGCAAGTATCGCACTGGCTGACGGACCTGCAGGCCTGCGTCTGAAAAAAGAATATCAGGTAGAGAACGGCCGTATCGTTCCGACCGATTTCCTGTCTGCGCTGGAGGGCGGATTCTTCGCAGCATCAAAAGAGAAGAGAGGAACTTCTTATTATCAGTACTGTACCGCGATTCCGGTAGGAACTCTTCTGGCACAGACCTGGAATCTGGACCTTGTTCGTGAACTCGGTGAAATGATCGGCCACGAGATGGAACTGTTCGGTATCACCCTCTGGCTGGCACCGGGTATGAACATTCACAGAAATCCGCTGTGCGGAAGAAACTTTGAATATTATTCCGAAGATCCGCTGCTGGCCGGTATGATGGCTGCTTCCATGACACTGGGTGTACAGAAAGTACCGGGATGCGGAACAACGATCAAACATTATGCATGCAACAACCAGGAAGACAACCGTATGGGTTCGGATTCTATCCTGTCCGAGAGAACCCTCCGTGAGATCTATCTGAAAGGATTTGAGATTGCAATCAAGGATGCACAGCCAATGTCCATCATGACATCCTACAATCTGATCAACGGCGTACATGCTGCGAACTGTTACGATACCTGTACGAAAGCAGCAAGAGACGAGTGGGGATTTGCCGGAGCGATTATGACCGACTGGACAACCACCAACGTACAGATCCAGGGCGAGTGTACCGCAGCAGGCTGTATGAGAGCCGGCAATGACATGGTTATGCCGGGAATGGAAGAAGATCATGAAAACATCCGCAAAGAGCTGAAGGAAGGTACACTGGATATCCGTGAACTGAAGAGATGTATCTACAATACCGTAAATATCATCCTGCAGTCCAACCAGTATGAGGAGGCCGTAAGCTATGAAAATCAGTTTGACGGACTGGGTGAGTGGCTGACAGTAAAATAAATATGGAATAAGATCACGGGTGGTAATCTGTGATGTGATGAAAGTTCGCCGGAGGCAGTAGGTTCCGGCGGACTTTTTGCGTCCTGTAGGGCAATCCTTGTTTTCGCAGTAGCCACAGGTAAGGACGTTATGATATAATGAGCGTTAGCGAGCGGGAGTTATATACGGAGGAAACTGGATATGATGAGAAATAAAGAAGTACTGAATGAAATAAGAAAGCAGAGCCGGACTCTGATCGAAGAAAAACGTGATAAATTTGTCAAGCAGAGCCTGCTTTCAGATGAATTCATCGATATGATGCAGAGAAACCGGAAACCGTTTGATCTTTTGATGTCCTATTATCAGTGTGCGATCATGGAGATCGAGACAAAATTTAAGGTGTTAAACGAAGAATATTCTCTGGAATACGATAAAAATCCGATCGAAGGGATTAAAAGCAGAATCAAATCCTACGACAGTTTGTTAAAGAAGATCCGTAGAAAAGATATTCCGATGACACTGGAATCCATTGAGAAAAATATCACAGATATCGCCGGTGTGCGGGTCATCTGTTCCTTCCCGGCCGATATTTATGAAGTGGCAGACAGCTTTTTGCGACAGGATGATATTACGCTGTTAGAGCGCAAAGACTATATCCAGAATCCGAAACCAAGCGGCTACCGAAGTCTCCATCTGATTGTACAGGTTCCCATTTTCCTGCAGGATGAGAAAAAACCGGTGACGGTGGAAGTGCAGTTCCGTACGATCGCGATGGACTTCTGGGCCAGTCTGGAACATAAGATGCGTTATAAAAAGAACATTCCGGCTGAGCAGATGAAGTACTTACAGGACGAACTGTACGACTGTGCCGAACAGAGTGCGGCACTGGATAAACGAATGCAGAGTATCCGTAATCTGATCGCGGAGAACAAAGAAGAAGAGGAAGAAACGAAGGGATTTTTCCTTCCACTCTTTTAAAATTTCCTGCAGCAGACCGGTGAAAAAAACGTGAACTTTATGAAAAGCGTGTGAAAGTGCTGTCAGCCGGGAAAAATTATGGTAGAATAAGTGTCAGTGAGTGAAAAGAAAGAGGGAATACTATGCCATATTATTTTTATGATGCAACTTATATACTGGTACTGATCGGTGCGCTGATCAGTATGTTTGCTTCCTGGAATGTGCAGAACACGTTTCGGGCGTACAGCAGAGTCTGGAACAGCAGAAATATTCCGGCGCAGGATATCGCGCAGATGATTCTTCACGATGCCGGAATCTATGATGTAAGGATCGAACGGATCCGTGGTGATCTGACAGATCATTATTCTCCGAATGAAAAAGTTCTGCGTCTGTCCGATTCCGTATATGGATCGACTTCTGTAGCGGCGATCGGTGTGGCAGCCCATGAGTGCGGACATGCGATCCAGCATCAGGAGGGATACGCACCGTTAAAACTGCGTTCTTTTTCTGTACCGTTGGCCAATATCGGCTCCCGGCTTTCCTGGCCGATTATCGTACTGGGACTGATCCTGGGATGGTCCGGGTTACTGGAGATCGGTATTCTGTTATTTGTATTTGTGGTAGCTTTCCAGCTGATCACACTTCCGGTGGAATTCGATGCTTCTCACCGTGCCATTCGGATCCTCGAAGCAAAACAGCTCTTTGGCGATCAGGAATTACAGGGTGCGAAAAAAGTCCTGACAGCCGCAGCACTTACTTATGTGGCAGCACTTGCATCGGCGATCCTGCAGCTGGTTCGACTGATCCTGATTTCCAGACGGAATGATGACTGAGAAAAAATGAAAAAAACAGGAAAAGAATAAAACGGAAATATGAAAACAGATACGCCCGTTCAGACAGGCAGGTAACAATGGAAACCTCGAATGTCTGAGCGGGCGTATTTGTTGTTCGTCGAAGTCTGTGAATGTAGAAAATAGCGAAGAGAATTTAAAAGAATATAGTAAATATATCTTGAATTTCGAAAAAAATATATGCATAATAATCAATAAATGGTAACCAAACAATTGACAAAAGAGACAGGTACAGGAGGCAAAATTCGAGTGACGACGGAAGAGCTTGTAAAACAGATCTGCAAAGAGCAGGGGATAAGTGTGGCAAAGCTGGCGACTGCATTGGGGCAGTCACGACAGAATTTTTATAAAAAGTTACAACGGGATACGCTGACCGTGCAGGAATGGCAGGAGGCAGCGAAGGTACTGGGAGTGGAATTTGACCAGGGCTTCGTGCTTCCGGATGGAACCAGGATGGGAGTTTCCGAAAAAAGAGAGAAACGCACGGTACTGCCACTGATGGGAAGCGCATTTTTGCCTGGAAAAGCAGAAGAGACGGTGAAACAGTTTGAAGATCCTAAACTTCAGGAAATTGCACGGGGAGAACTGTATTTTTTCAGGGCACAGGCAGAATCCTGCATTCAGAGTGTGGAAAAATACCAGACCAGTGAAGATCCCATACTGCGTCTCTCCGCAGATATGCTTTCTACTTTTGCGAACTTTACCCTCGGGAATGGGAGGGAAGCGCAGATGGCAAGGAAAGATGTGGCACAGATCCTGAGAAAATATATGGAAAAAGAAGAAGATCTGGAAATCATAGCCTCCTGCCTGTTCGCATATTACGTGACCAGTGTTCTGATCCATATCCCGCCGGAAGAGGGAACACCACCACTGGATCGTTACCTTTCGTATCTTCCGGTCGGGCAGCGGCTGTTCGCTATCAGCATACTGGGACATGTGGCTTATCTGAACGGGGAGTATGCGCGGGCACAGGGAATGGTGCAGACTGCGATGGCAATGACAGAGAGGACATATCCAATCTCGATGATCTATCTGAATTGTGTGGCAGCCATGTGTCAGATTAATCAAAAGGATCAGGAGGGAGCCAGAGTATCGGTATCGACCGGCTGGGAGATGGCGAGAAAAGACAGATTCCTGGAACCGTTTATAGAATATCACGGATTGCTGCAGGGGGTACTGGAAGCCAGCATAAGAAAAAGTGAGCCGGAAGTCTATAAGAAACTGGTGGACGGGGTAATCGCTTTCAGCCGCGGCTGGATGAAAATCCATAACCCACAGATGCAAAAAGCAGTGACGGATCTTCTGACACCGCTGGAATATTCCATCGCGATGCTTGCCTGCAGGGACTGGACAAATCAGGAGATAGGAGAACATCTGGGACTTTCGGTGAATACGGTAAAACATTATGTATCCGGGATACTGGAAAAGTTACATATCGACAAAAGAGAGAAAATAAAGGAATTTGTAAATCAATAAGTGAAAAAAAGAAGTGTCTGTTTTTGAAACTATATAGAAAAAACAGGCACTTTTTTTCGATTGAACGGGCATGTTATGGCACTTCTGATTTTGATAAAATATAGAAAATGTGAAACTGTCAGATGCGAAAAGTGTTATCAGATACAAATTAAGCGCGAATATGGCAGTGAGGAAAATGCAAAAAGGAGAGGAAGTGTACATATGAAAAAACGTCTGATCAGTCTGTTACTGAGTGTGGCAGTACTTACGACATCCGTTCCGGTGTCGACATTCGCTGATCCTTCTGCCGGACAGGAGCCGGCGGTCTCATCGGAGGAGAGTCAGGAGAGGGGAATTGACTATAAGAAAAACGGGGGAACTTTTCAGGAGAACTATCAGGCTCCTTCGGAATATCCGGCTGCTGAGCTGCCGGGAGCGGAAGACATCAGAAAACCGGGGTATGAATTCGGTGGATGGTACGACAACCCGGAACTGACAGGGAAAGCGGTTACCGGTCTGGATACGGAAGATTATGAGGGGAATGTAGTTCTGTATGCCAGATGGATCGAACGGTATTATCAGGTGGATATTCCCAGTGAAGTATCTGTGGGGCAGGATTCTTTTACCCTGAAGGCAAAGTCCGGAGGTTTTTATGAGAACGATCAGCTCAGTGTGGCGGTACATTCGGAAAATGACTGGAAGCTGAAGTCTGACAACCATGAGGTGAGCTATGAGCTTCGCGATAAGGATACCAATAAGATCGTGGAAAATGATGCGGTTATCGCCAGCTTAAGTGCGGATACGAAGCAGACCAACAGAACGTTTGCTGCGGAACTGACTCAAAAAGCCAACTATACCGGTGATTACAGTGATCAGTTGAACTTTGATATTTCATTCAGGGAAACCGAATATACGATCCAGTATGTAACGGACGGAGGCATGGTTTACAGGGATAATCCGGATAAGCCCGGGGAAAGTATGGAGATCACCCAGCAGAAACTTCCGGCGGGAACCACGCTGAATGATCTGCCGCTGGCAGTCCGAAAATCCAGTACCTTTGTCGGTTGGTGTTACGACCGGGAATGTACGGATTATGTGGACAGTGAAGACAGACTTCTCGGGGATCTTACGTTATATGCAGCGTATACCGATATGCAGCCGATGGAGTCCGTCACCATGGATACATATGCCCGTGCCTATGATGTGGCAACGGATTTTGCCATCGGCATCACCAATACCGGGGATGTACTGGATAATACAGAGATTCTTGCGGCATGCAAGATTAAAAATGTCAGCGACCCGTCGGAAGAGATCACGCTGGCAGTTACCCGGGGAGAGGACAATACCTGTACCGTCAGCAATCCAAATGGCTGGCAGCCGGGTGCTTCCTACAAACTGACGCTGAAAAATGATCAGCTGTATTTTACCGGATTTGACAAAACGATCCGGGAATATGATTTTACGGTTTACCGGGAAGAGACAAAGAATGTGGAACTGAACCGGGAGATCCGGTATATCCATACACGGGAACTGAGTAACCTGACCGTCAACGGAAAAGCGGCGGATTCCGTTTCTGTGGCAGTCATGACGGTAGGTGTAGACGGAGAGATTCAGGGAGAGGGAAGCGATACGACCGGTTCCTTTACCTATACAAAGGATTCGTTACAGACGGGGGATATCGTCGGTGTCTATTCCGGCGATGTGATCCCGTCCATGGATCTGGCAGCAGGTGACAACAGTGATGTCTCTTACTTTGAGATCACCGGATGCAACGGCAATCAGTACGAATACCGGGGAGCAAAGGCGGAAGATGTTTTATTTACGCCGGATGTATTTCCAATGGAAAAAAGCAAAGATCGGGATGGAGATCCTGACAACCATTCGGTTACCGTGGCAGTCAGTGAACTGACCTTCGGAGATGACGAGATGAGTCAGGCACTGAATCTGGATGAAAGCACCACCGTGGATCCGGGTGATTACCTGGCACTGTATACCGATCTGAACAGCGGAACGCCGGAGTACGGAGAGATCACAAAAGTAGAGCAGAGTGGTACGGATTATATCCTGGCATATCAGACGGTTTCTTTCGAAGAGATGCAGGCGGCTATGGATGTGTATCAGAAGGACCAGGTGGAAGGAGACGATCTGTTAGAAGAAACAGACCGGGAGAACCTGGAAGAACAGATTCAGGTTCAGGCGATGGAGAGTGGATTCGCACAGGATGTGGCAGACCGGATCGGTGCTGCGGCGATCGCTACCGATTCCTTTGAAGAGCTGGAAGCCTCTCTGGAGGAAGAACTTGGTGCGGATGTTTCTGTGGAATATACAGACGAAAATCAGAGTGACGAAACAGAAGAAGAAAATACTCTGATCGGGGATATCGCACCACAGAGTCTGCCGGAAAGTGACAGCCTGATTCCAAAAACTTATGCGAGAAAACCGGGAGGAACGGGAACCGGCAAACCGATCGTGACAGTCAGCCTGGGAACGGTCAGAGCCAATCTCGGTACAACACTGAAACATTTTGACGGAGATGTCAGCGGCGTGCATCTGGCACTGGAGATTCCGGTGCTGGTAAATATCCAGCTGAATGCCAATGCAAATATCCAGATCACTGTAACTTCCACCTTCGAGCAGGAAGTCCGGGTGGATATTAATGTAGACGGAAAAGCGGTCTGGAAAGTATGGAAGATTTTCCCGTATATCGCAGATTATAAGGTGACAGCGTCGCTGGATCTGTATGAGTACACCGGCATTGCTCTGGATGTGAACTTTAAGACCGTGGAGGGCGAGGGCAGTTCCGGAGGTTCCAACAAAGGCTCCAAACTGCGAAAAGGTGTCAATAAGATCGCCGGAGAGCTGAAGAGCATGATGGAAAACGGAGAAGAGTATATCACGGACAAGACGAAATTCTCCGGAAGTTTTGGCGATGAGGAAGAGGGAGAGGAAATCTCCGTTTCCAAGAGCCTGGCACAGCGGTACTCGGAACTTCTGGCAGATGAAGGCGACTGGGTGGAAATCTATAATCGCCTTCTGGTAGATAATCATTTCCGTGTGCTGGCGATTATCGATATTGAAGTGAAACTGGAATTTGTGGTTTATGCCAATATGAACATTTCTATCGGAATGTCCTACTGGTATAAGAACGCAAAACGATACGTATTCTCTCTGAAAGTGATGGATCGGACAGCAACCAGCGATACGATCGATCTGTGTGAAGAGCAGTATGAACTGACTGCCTATGCGATGGGTACGCTGGGACTGAAAGCCGGTGTGCGGCTGACGGTAGCGGTGGGACTTCTTTCCACAAGACTGGCAAGTGTCGGTATCACGGCAGAGGTAGGCGGCTATGCACAGCTGTGGGGCTATCTCTACTACGAACTGAAGTACACCGCATCGAACGGCAGAACGACGAGAGCCATGGGTGCAATGTATCTGGAGCTTGGCATCTATCTGGAGATCAAATTCCTGGCACAGGCGCTGGCGAACTCCTTTACCTATAATCCGACCTTATATGAAAATGAATGGCCGCTGTACACGGTCGGACATCTGGAAAATGTTCTGGACTTTGCCTATACACAGGCGGATGTCAAAGACATCAAGATGAAGCGGGATGTGAAAGCGGTACAGCTGTCGGATGAATATTTCCGGATGCAATATATGGATATGAAAGAAGGACTGAATGATGACGGAAATTACCGGGAGAAAATCTACGATGACAGCACAAAATACTTTAACATCGTCATGACCAATCCGGCATTCTCCTATGACCGGGACACCAATGTGATCTCCGTGGATCCGGGAACAGAACCGGAACAGGACGGCGAGATGATCATTACCTGGAAAAATCAGGAAGGAACCTTCAATACACAGCCACTGACCATAAAGATTCGGTTACACTGGGATAACCTGCGGGATGGCTATTATATTGCCTTTGACAGCCAAGGCGGCTCCTATGTGGATACCATCATGGGCAAATACAATTCCGATATTGAAAAACCGGAAGATCCGGTGAGAACGGGTTACCGGTTTGCGGGATGGTACGAAGATGAAGAACTGACAACACCATATACGATCCCTGCGAAGATGCCGAACAAAGAGCGAATGGTTTATGCAAAATGGGAAGCAGAAGATGTGGGCTATCAGGTTGTTGAATATCTGGAAGGAACCAACGGTGTCTATGAGGCACAGGATCCGATCAGTTACAGCGGACTGACCGACACGGAAGTGACACCGAAACCTGCAGAACACGAAGGATACGAAACACCGAAGGAAAAGACCGAGACGGTACGGGCGGACGGAACAACCGTGGTCAAATATTATTATCCACGGGAAGAGCGCCATCTTACCTTCCTGATGGAAGAAAACGGAGAGACGGTCGCAAGTGATGACTATCGCTATGGAACATTCCTGACGGCTCCGGCAGTGTACCGGCCGGGATATGAATTCCAGGGCTGGTCCCCGGAAGTACCGGAGAGTGTGCCGGCAAGAGATATGACCTATACCGCAACATGGAAAGCTTCCGATGGTATCCCGTACGCAGTGAGGTACTACGTGGAAGAACCGGAAGAAGGCGGCTATACCTTAAGTGAGATCAAAACCATGACCGGAACAACCGGTAAGACGGTCACCGCGCCGGAAGGTGATTACAGTTCCGTGGTCTACCACCGGAAAGGCGAGCTTGCCAGCGGTGAAGTAAAAGCAGACGGAAGTCTGGTGCTGAAGGTTTATTATGATCTGAACACCTATACACTGACGTACGATCCGAAAGGTGGAACGTTAGACGAAACGACCCTGACAGCAAGACCGGGAGAGAGAATCGGCGTTCCGGTACCGGTGAGAGAAGGCTATACCTTTGAAGGATGGTATCTGGATGAAGAGTATCAGCAGTCCTTTGGAGAGACGATGCCGGATCACGATCTTACGGTTTATGCAAAATGGGAACAGCAGACGGTCAATTATACGGTAAGACATTACCAGGAAAAACTCTGGAGCATTACCGGAAATGAAGAGATTCCTTATGGACGGGAATTTAATGCGAAAAACTATGAACTGACAGAGGAAGAATCCTTTGCTGCACATGCAGGAGACAGCGTAACGCCGGAAGTGAAATCGTATACCGGATTCAGCGCACCGGAAAAACAGACGGTGGAAGTTCTTGGTGACGGAAGCCTTGTGGTAAATTATTATTACACAAGAAATACCGGTCTGCTCCTTCTGGAAGTGACTGGAAATCCCGACGGAAAAGAATTTGCCCGGGTTCAGTATGTACCATATGGCACGTCGATCGGCGAGATAGAAGCTGTAGTAAACAAACAGAACGATCGGGCAGGATATACTTTCGAAGGCTGGTATACAGACGGAAACCATCAGAATCCTTTTGACGGTATCATGCCGGCAGTGGATGCGAACACAGAGGAACCGGATGCCTGGAACGATGGTTTTAAAATCTATGGAAAATGGACCCCGGTTCCCAGTGAGTACCGCGTGGAACATTACCAGCAGAATCCATCCGATCCGGAATCCTATACCCTGGTGGAAAAAGAGACAAAGACAGCCCTGACGGATACCGAGGTGACACCGGAAGTGAAATCTTATCCGGGATTCCAGTCTCCACAACCGCAGACCGCAGAGGTGAAGGGCTATGAAGTGACATGCATCCGGTACTACTATGGCAGAAACATCTATCCGGTTACTTATGTGAAAAACAACGGGGAAGTCGATGGGAGAGCAGATGTCATGTATGGAGCAGCTATTTCGGAGGTTCCGAAATACTCCGGACATGCATTTGCCGGCTGGTATGAAGACGCAGCCCTGACGGTTTCCTTTGAAGGAAAAACCATGCCGATGCATGCACTGACCCTGTATGCGAAGTGGGAACCTGGAAAGAAGACCTATCAGGTGGTCCATCAGTTACAGAGTGCAGACGGATCGGATACCTGGGAGACGGCAGAGACAGAAACCTTTACCGGAACAGCCGGAGATTCGGTGGAACCGGAAGTAAAGGCGTATGATGGATTTACCGCACCGGAAAAACAGAGCTGTACGCTGACCGTTTCCGATGATCCGGATACCATCATTTACCGCTACCGGCGTAATTCCTATCAGGTAACCATGGTGACAAATAACGGAGATCCGGCGACCGAAAAGACATATCTTTACGGGACCCGGGTGGAAGAGATGCCGGAACGGGCAGGCTATTCCTTCGACGGCTGGTATCAGGATGCAGGTCTTACGAAAGTATTTGACGGAACAGTTTCGGCCCAAAACAGTACGATTTACGCAAAATGGGAACCGAGAGCAACGTATTACTGGGTAAAATACAGCCTGCAGAACGCAAACGATAACGGCTATACGGTTGCATCCATGGAATCTCTGTTAGGCAGAACCGAGGATGTGATTACACCGGAAGTACGGAAGTTCGAAGGATACGTATCTCCACAGCCACAGACCGGACAGATCGAAGGCGGAAAGGTTCTGGTGATCGAGTATCTGTATGAACGTGAAGTACATACCTTACAGCTGGAAAATAATGACGGAACGGAACCAAAACAGCAGCAGATGAAACAGGGTGCAGCGATTCCGGCACCATCCATGCGGAAAGGTTATACTTTCATGGGCTGGTATACAGACAGCACATTACAGAATGCGTATACCGGAAATATGCCGAATGAAGATATGACGCTGTATGCAAAATGGGAAGCAAATACAAGAACCTACACAGTAAAACATTATCTGCAGAAAGCAGAAGGAGACGGTTACCAGTGGGTGGCAACACAGAACCCGAAGGGAAAGACGGATGAAACGGTGACGCCGCCGGTAAATACAACCTATGGTGACGAATATGAATTACCGGAACCGCAGACCGTACTCATTTCTGCGGAAAAGCAGACAGTGGTAACCTACTATTACAAACGAAAAGTACACAAACTGACCTTTGAACCGGAAAACGGAGAGAAGACACAGACTGTGGAAGGTCGTGTCGGTGCCACACTCAATGTGAAACAGCCGGTTCGAAGAGGATACACCTTCACAGGCTGGACACCGGAACTTCCGGAGAAGATCCCGAATGAGGATGTAACCTATCAGGCACAGTGGAGGAAGAACAGCTATCTGGTGCAGTTTGTGAGTGAGGGAGCTGTACTCAAAGAATATACACTTTCTTATGGGGATGCGATCCCGGCTCAGGAGAAACCGACCAGAGAAGGATATACGTTCGTAAGCTGGGATAAAAACGTACCGGATACCGTATCCGATGAGAATGTGAAAAACGGAAAACTGGTCTTTAAGGCAGTATGGAAAGAAATAGCATATACCATCAGCTATAATCTGGCGAGAGGAAGCCTTCCGACCGGAAAGACCAATCCGACAACATTCACCATCAACAGCAAACCGATGGATCTGGTACAGCCAAAACGGGAAGGCTATACGTTTGAAGGATGGTCAGGAACCGATATCAAAGAAAAAGATACACAGGTTACGGTTACCGCCCGCCCGTTGAAAGACAGAACCTATACGGCAAACTGGAAAGAAAATTCCTATACGATCGTTTTCAATGTAGAAGGTGAAGTAACAAGGGGAGAGATGAAAAATATCCCGCTTCGTTATACACAGGAAACCACGATACCGAAAAACGGATATGTGTGCGGAGGCTATAAGTTTGTCGGATGGAGAACCGGTGGAAAGAAAAGTGAGCAAAAAGTATATCAGCCGGGAGACAAAGTCAGCAGACTTTGTGCGACCAATAATGGAACGGTCAACCTGTACCCGATCTGGGAACCGTGCGAATATACGATTACGTTTGACTATCAGACCGGTAATAAACGGGAGAAAGTAACATGCAAATATAAAGAAACATATACGTTCCCGACCGTAAACAGACTCGGATGGACCTTCGAAGGCTGGAGCCGGTCCGCGGGTTCGACAAATGTGATCAGCTATGCACCGAATGTTAAAACGGCTGTGTTTGAGGATGAAAAGGATCTTACTTTATATGCGGTATACAAACCGATAACTTCAGCTGTTTTTACGGGACAGACGGAACACAAATACTTTATCACGGATGAACATGAACTGACTATCTTTACTTTCTTTATCCAGGGGGACAGAAAGGTCGTAACAACCGATGATTATGGACTTTATCCATCCTGGTATAATTTGTATTTGCCGGATATCTCCATGGATGCAGCACGCCTGTATCAGAAGATGAAGATAAAAGTCAGCTATAAGATTGATGAAGAAGAAAATGGATGGGCAGATCTGAGATTAAGTTATCAGTTACAGGATGGCACATATTATGACAACGTAGAAACGCGGGCAAATGATATTGGAAAATGTGATGGAGAAACGGTATCGCATACATTTGAAATTACCCGTAAAAATGGATTGGATTTAAATTATTTCATGTTGGTATTTGATGCACATGGTAAACACGCAGATGAATACTACATGAGCAATCTGAAAGTAGAAGTGGTTCTGGAATAATGCGTAAGGGGGAAGAAGATTGAAAGACAACAGAAGAAAGATAGGAATCGGAATCGCCGTGTGCGCATGCATCCTGCTACTCGGTGCCGGTCTGTATCTTATGAGAAACAACAAACAGGAAACACAGGAATCCCCGGATTCGGCCTTTGTGCCGGATCTGGATCCTGACGCTTCCACACAGGAGGCAGAGGAGAGTGATCCGCCGGAGGGTATCCGGATCCCCGGATATCCGTCGATCACCATTCCGGCGGACACGAAAGAGGTAACGGTAAATCTGATGAATCCGGAAGGAAATTCGTGTTATTTTACCTTTACACTGGTACTGAAAGATACAGATGAGACGATCTATCAGTCCAAAATGGTAGAACCGGGAAAAGCGATCACACAGATCACACTGTCCAAAGAACTGTCCGCCGGGGAATATCCTGCGATACTGAAGATCAGTACCGCGGCACTCGATGACGGACGGGCGATGAACGGTGCAAATGTGGAAACCGTATTGAAAGTACAGTAAGGGGGGAGAAACATGAAGAAAAAAAGAGCAGTTGCAGGAGGGTTGCTGCTTGTCTTAGGGATCGCACAGAGCGTATCAGCAGGAACCACGACCGTAACGTATCATGTGGATCCGTCCTATATGGTGCTGGTTCCGGCAAACACTACGATTCCATTTAACGAAGAATCGGTAAACTACGGGAAAATCCGTGTCGAAGAAGCACAGATCGAAGAAGGAAAATGCATCCAGGTGGAGCTGATCTCGGACAAAAAACTGAAAAATCAGAGTGGAAAAGAAGGGGAGATCCCCTATGAGATTCTGGCGGACACAACAGCATTTACAAAAGCCCGCTATACCACGGCAGGGGAAGAGACGGTACTTGGTATCACGATCGACAGAGAATCCTGGAAAAAAGCACCGTCAGGCTCCTATGCGGATACGGTTACTTTTCAGATATCCTATGTGGATGCGACAGATTAGAGCAGGAGGATGGACAGATGAAAAAGGCAGCAATTATTCTGATGGGGATTTGCCTGTGCCTCTCCATACCCGTTGCGGCAGAGGCTGCGCAGACAGGTACTTCGTCCGTTACGCAGCAAAGCACCATCAACACGACGGTACCGGATACCCACATGGTCACGATACGATCCGAACATGCACAGGTGAGCTATCAGCATGAGGAGGGTGACGATGACGAGACACAGGAGACGGTGACGTATGCGGTGGAGCGTTTTTCCAGCCCGCAGTTTCTGATTCAGGCGAGAAAGGGATGGAAGATCACTGCAGTGCTGGTAAACGGAGAGGATGTGACGGATCAGCTGAAAGACGGGATGCTGACACTTCCGGAAGTCTATGAAGATCAGTTACTTGTCGTGGAGACGGAAGAGAGCACGGAAGACGGCAAAAAAGATGATAAAAAAGACGATTCTACCGGAGGTGGTGGTCGGGAAGATACAAAACCTACAGATAAAAAGCCGACCGATACAAAAAATAACGGAACTTCCGGCAACAGCAATTCCGGAACGAAAACGAATGTATCAACGGGAAACAGTCAGGGAACAAAGGCGGATCTGACAGGCACGACGAATGGAACGGCAGCGGCAAATCTGCAAAAGAATGTAATGTATTTTATGGCGGCAATTGTATCCGGTGCGGTACTTTTGATTCTGGCAGACAACCGGAGAAAAAGAAAACACGGAGAATAGATAAGCAGACAGAAAGAAAAGCGAAAAAGGGCAGATAAACCACAAAATCGGTTTACCTGCCCTTTTTCAGGCGGATCAATTTTGATTATCGCGGCAGCGCCAGGGTCTCATGTAAGTATGAACTTTGCTCGATGCTCGCGTAAATCAGGAATGATTTGCTCCTGCAACGTGTACCACCCGTTTTTCCACCAGACTGACTGCCTGATAAAGAATCATGGCGATGATGCACAGGAGAATGATCGACAGGATCATCCAGTCAAGTTTGAAGATCTGGCTGCTGTAAATAATGAGAAATCCCAGTCCTTGCCTGGATCCGATAAATTCACCGATGACCACACCAACCAGACAGAGCCCGATATTGACTTTCATAACGCTCAGAAGATAAGGGACCGAAGAGGGCAGTGCCACACGCAGAAGTTCATCTTTCCGTTTTCCACCGAGGGTACGGATGAGCTTCAGAGAATCAGGATCAATTTCCGTAAAGCTGGTATACAGATTCAGGATGGAGCCGAAGATCGCAACGGAGATCCCGGCAAGGATAATGGTTTTATAACTGGCTCCCAGCCACACGATCAGCAAAGGGGCAAGTGCAGACTTCGGAAGGCTGTTCAGCACCACAAGGTAAGGTTCCAGAATCGCTGCCAGACGTGGACAGAGCCAGAGGAGAACAGAAAAAAAGAGACTGAAAACTACGACCAGAAAGAAACTGGCAAGTGTTTCAAACACTGTGATCCCGATATGTGAGAGCAGATGGTTTGTCAGAAGCAAGGTCCGGAAAGCAAGACATACCTGACCGGGGCTTCCGAAGATAAAGGAATCGATGAACCCGAGCCGTGCACTGACCTCCCAGAGTAGCAGAAAAACCAGAAAGACAGCCAGCCGCATCAGGCGGATAAACTGCTGTCTTGTTTTGTGTTTTCGTAAAAAAGACTGTTGTGCAGATGAATCAGGTATCATGATTTAACTCCTTCCAGATCTGTTGAAAATATTGCTTGAATTCGGGGGCATTTCGCATCTGCATGGGAGTTCGGTCAGTAAGAACAGTAAAAATAGGAATCTCGCACCGGACGCAGGCAGGGGCTTTCGAGAGGATGATGACCCGATCAGACATGCTGATGGCTTCGGAGATATCGTGAGTGACCAAAAGCGCGGTTTTCCCTTCTTTACGCAGGATCTTCCAGATGTCATCACTGACGGAAAGTCTGGTCTGATAATCCAGTGCACTGAAAGGTTCATCGAGAAGCAAAAGTGCGGGTTCCAGGGCGAGGGTGCGGATCAGTGCGGCCCGTTGTCGCATCCCGCCGGAAAGCTGGGAAGGGTGGGAAAAACGGAAGTTCCAGAGACCATACTCCTGTAAGAGCCGGTCAACGTGTGAAATAGATTCTTTTGTTTTTCTTTTTTGAATTTTAAGACCAAGAAGAACATTTTCATAGATGGTCAGCCATTCGAAAAGATGATCCTTCTGCAGCATATATCCGACAGAGAGAACGGAATGTTCCCGTGGAAGTCCCTGCATGGTGATCTGTCCCTGTTCCGGTATCAGAAGTCCGGCTATCAGATTCAGGACGGTACTTTTTCCGCATCCGCTGGGTCCCACCAGAGAGACAAACTCGCCTTCCTGAACGGAAAAACTGATTTGTGAGAGCGCCTGGATCTCTCCGGAGAGTGTGTGATACGAAAGTCCGACATGGTCAAGTTCCAATAAAGCAGGCATAGAAAAACCTCCGTGTACCTGGAATTATGTATTCCCACAGTAACAGGCAAAACACGCTCTAAAAGCAGAGACAACAAGAGTCAGGGAATACATTATAGTTTATTATATGAAAAAGACAACGAATGGTCATATATTAAGATTTGCTTACGAAAGTGTAAGATTTCCGAAAATCGGTTGTGACGATGGTGAAAACTGTTATAATAAAGTCCTGTAAAGTCCCGGAGAAAGGAAAAGAATATGACAATATGGAATAAAATAAGGACCGGTCAGTGGATTCCACGGACTTATCTGCTGATGCTGGTGTTTAATCTGCTGTATAATTCGCTGATCTATTATAGTGGTCAGTGGATGGGAACTCATACGAAAGCCTGGAATATCGAAATATCTTTGGACAATCAGATTCCGGTAATCCCCTGGTTTGTGGGGATCTATTTTTCGTTTTTCCTGTTCTGTGCAGTTAATTTTCTGCTGATGGGTTATTATGGGAAGAAAAAAGCCTGTCTGTTTTTATGTGCGGAGCTTCTGGCCAAGACAGTATGCGGGATCTTTTACCTGTGTTTTCCGACAACGAATCTTCGGCCGGAGATCGTGGGAACGGACTTCTGGAGCCGGATGCTTGTGGAATTGTATCAGATGGATGCAGCAGTGAACTTGTTTCCGTCGATTCACTGTATGGACAGCTGGTTTTGCGTGGTGGTACTTCGGAATATCCGGAAAGTACCGGGCTGGTATATGACGATCACATGGATCTGGGCTGCGGCAATCTGTGCATCCACGTTATTTACAAAACAGCACGGGATTCTGGATGTGGCAGCAGGGATAGCACTTGCGGAACTCAGCTATATATGTGTGATCCGCTGGAAAAAAACAGCACGGTTCCGTCTGTGGATGGAGAAAAAACGGATATGAAAAATAAGAAAAAAATCATAGGAAACGGTATTTTCCTGTTTCTGGTGCTTGGTCTTACTCTGTATGGTGTCTTTCATGGAGAAGATCTGGGACTGATCTGGGAAAATGTCAAAAAAGCGGATAATCGCTATCTCTTCCCGGCAGTCATCTGTGTGATATTTTTTATCTGGGGAGAGTCGATTATTATACATTATCTGCTGTATACTCTGCAGATCAGGCTGAAAAAGTGGAAGTGTTTTCTGATCTCTTCGGTAGGCTTCTTTTTCAGCTGTATTACACCATCGGCAAGTGGCGGGCAGCCGATGCAGATGGTATATCTGAAAAAAGAAAAGATTCCGATCTCGGTATCCTCCGTAGTACTGATGATCGTAACCATTACCTACAAACTGGTACTGGTGATGCTTGGATTATTTGTACTGTTCTTTCAGCCGCGGATCACAGATACCTATATGCAGAATGTGATGCCGGTGATGTGGCTGGGCCTGTGGCTGAATGTATTCTGTGTGACATTTATGCTGCTTCTGACCTTTCATCCGCAGCTGATGCGACAGATTCTGGTAAAAGGACATGAAGTTCTTGTAAAAATGCATATCCTGAAAAAGAAGACCTCCCGTCTGGAAAAACTGGAAAATGCCATGGACGAGTATCAGAAGACAGCAGAATATCTGAAAAATCATCCGGGCGTGGTAGGCATCGTGTTTCTGATCACCTGTCTGCAGCGTGTTGCATTGTTTTTTGTAACATATTTTGTTTATCGATCTTTTGGTTTACATCAGTACAGTATGTATGATATTGTAATACTTCAGGGTATGATTTCCGTGGCTGTGGATATGCTTCCGCTGCCCGGAGGTATGGGAATCTCAGAAAAGCTGTTTTCCATGCTGTTTACAGGGATTTTCGGGCAGGTAAAGGTTCTGGCGGGACTGATCCTGAGCCGTGGACTGAGTTATTACACAGAGCTATTGATCAGTGCAGTCATGACTGTAGCTGCGCAGCTGTTTCTTGGTAATGAAAAAGAACACAGAGAAAAGATCAGCAAAAAGCTGAAAACGATACAGGAAAAGGAAAAAGGATACGAAAGAAAGAGGGGGAACTCATGATAAGTTTTATTGGTTATTACAATTACACGGTGATTCTGACGTATATCAGTCTGTTTTGTTCCATTGCGGGGATGCTGTTTACTGTGAACGGGTGGTATAAGATGGCAGTGTTGTGCCTGGCTCTTTCGGGACTGTGTGACATGTTTGACGGAAAAATAGCCAGAAGAAAGACAGACCGTACGGATGATGAAAAATGTTTTGGTATTCAGATCGATTCCCTGTGTGACATGGTCTGCTTTGGAGCATTTCCGATTCTGCTGGCCTACAGCCTTGGTATGAGAGGACCGATTGGTATCGTGATCCTTGCATGGTACGGAATGAATGGTGTGGTCCGTCTCGGTTACTTTAATGTCTGTGAGACAAAACGTCAGGAAGAGACGGAGGAAGTGAGAAAATATTACAGCGGTCTGCCGATCACATCGATCGCTGTCGTGCTGCCGCTGGTGTTTGTGCTGCATACGGTGCTGAGGAACCATTTTGCAGTGGCACTTCATGTGGCTATGTTTGTTGTCGGTACGCTGTTTGTGACGAATATCCGGGTGAAAAAACCCAGGAATTCCACACTGGCAGTCCTGGTCGGCGTTGTTGCCCTGGCAATCTTAAAAATCTTTCATATTTTTTAGTTTTTGATAATGATGATCAAAAGCCGAAATGTATTACGGAGTATTGCAGATGACATACGACAACATTTTGGCTTGTGTTTTATACATGTTTTTTCGAAAAGTCAGGTACAGAATAATACCGAGAATATATATGCAAAAGGGAGAAAATATATGAAATACGCAGATCGATACGGAAATCGCTGGGAAGAAACCGGATTGCAGGATTGTTTTCTGGAAAAATTATATAAAAGCGTACCGGGGCGTGCGGTGGTAAAAGTGCTGGTACATCCGTGGGTTTCCAGAATGGGTGGCTGGATATTGAGCCAGAAAGCATCCTGCTGGCTGATCCCGTTATTCTTAAAAGGACATCCGATGGATCAGTCCGGCTGGGTCAAACGAAGATTTACCTCCTATAATGATTTCTTCATGAGAAAGCTGAAATCGGGACAACGTCCGGTGGAAGAAGATACGGCGCGGATCATCAGTCCCTGTGATGCCAAACTTACCGTCTGTCCGATCACGGAGTACGGGATCATGAAGATCAAGCATACGCCGTATACGGTAAAAGAACTGTTAAAAAGTGAAAAACTGGCTCGTGCCTATGAAGGCGGCTATGGATTCGTTTACCGCTTGACAGTGGACGACTATCACAGGTATATTTATACAGAAACCGGAAAAAAATCCGGCAACTATAAGATACCCGGAATCTTCCATACGGTTAACCCGATTGCAAACGATCTGGAGCCGATCTATAAGGAAAATACCAGAGAGTTCTGCCTGATCAGGACAACCGATGCAGGAACCGTCCTGCAGATGGAGGTTGGTGCACTGATGGTGGGGAAAATCGAGAATGATCAGGAAGAAGCGTTTGTACACCGGGGAGAGGAAAAGGGAAGATTTGCATTCGGCGGTTCTACGATCGTGGTGCTTTACCAGCGGGGACAGGTTCAGCCGGATCAGGAGCTTCTGGACAACAGCCGGGACGGTTACGAAACAAAAGTAACCCAGGGAGAGGCTGTAGGAGATAAGGTGGAAAAATGCAGAAAATAAATTATCAGAAATTAATGGAAAATGAAATCGCACACAACAGGCAGGAGCAGAAAGTTCCTGCCTTGCTTTTACACAGCTGTTGTGCGCCGTGCAGCAGTTACTGTCTGGAGACATTGAGTGAGGACTTTGCGATCACGGTGTTTTATTATAATCCGAATATTTATCCGGAAGAAGAATACTGGAAACGGGTGAGAGAACAGGAGCGGTTTATCGGTCTTCTGCCTGCGAAACATAAAATCTCTTTTCTGGAAGGCAACTATGAAAAAGAACGGTTTTATGAGACAGTAAAAGGCATGGAGAAGATCCCGGAGGGCGGAGAGCGGTGCTTTGCCTGTTACCGCCTGCGGCTGTCGGAGGCGATCAAAGAGGCCGAGAAGGGTGGATTTGACTATGTGACGACCACGCTGACGATCAGTCCGATGAAAAATGCACAGAAATTAAATGAGATCGGAGAAGAACTGTGCCGGGATACAAAAGTGGCGTGGCTGCCGTCGGACTTTAAGAAGAAAAACGGGTACAAACGATCCACAGAACTGTCAAAAGAATACGGGATGTACCGGCAGGATTACTGCGGATGTGTGTTCTCGATGCGGGAGCGTGAAGAGCAAAAAGCCCGGATCGAGCAGGAAATCTTGCAGAATAACGGAATATAAAAAGCGACTTGCGCCGACACAGGATTAATGATAGAATGATTTCAGACTTTACTATGAGAAAGTAAATGGCAGTGAATCCGCTGATTCCCGGATAATTTAAGAGAGGAACAGGAAAAGAAGTCTGCCGGAAAATACAGGGAAGAGAGGAAACAATATGGCACAGTTATGGGGAGGCCGTTTTACAAAAGAAACGGACAAACTTGTATATAATTTTAACGCATCCATCGGATTCGATCAGAAGTTTTTCCATCAGGATGTACAGGGAAGCAAAGCACATGTGACGATGCTTGCAAAACAGGGGATTCTGACAGAAGATGAGAAAAATCAGATCATCGCCGGACTGGACAGTATCGTGGCGGATGTGGATGCCGGTAAACTGGAGATCACCAGTGAGTACGAAGATATCCACAGTTTTGTGGAGGCCAATCTGATCGACCGGATCGGTGACGCAGGTAAGAAACTGCACACCGGACGAAGCAGAAATGATCAGGTAGCGCTGGATATGAAACTGTATGTCAGAGACGAGATCAAAGAACTGGACGAACTGGTGAAGAAGCTGCTGATGACACTGAATAAGATCATGGAAGAAAATCTGCATACCTATATGCCGGGATTCACCCATCTGCAGAAAGCACAGCCGATCACACTGGCACATCATATGGGTGCGTATTTTGAGATGTTCCGCAGGGACAGAGGCCGTCTTGCAGACATTTACGAAAGAATGAACTATTGCCCACTGGGAAGCGGAGCACTTGCAGGAACCACCTATCCGCTGGATCGTGCCTACAGTGCCGAACTGATGGGATTTGCCGGTCCTACGATGAACAGTATGGATTCCGTAGCAGACAGAGATTATGTGATCGAACTGTTATCTGCCATGTCCACGATCATGATGCATCTGAGCCGTTTTTCCGAGGAAATCATCATCTGGAACTCCAACGAGTATCAGTTTGTGGAGATCGATGATGCCTACAGTACCGGAAGCAGTATCATGCCACAGAAGAAAAACCCGGATATCGCCGAGCTGGTAAGAGGAAAGACCGGCCGTGTTTATGGCGCGCTGATGTCGATTCTGACAACCATGAAGGGAATTCCGCTGGCATATAATAAAGACATGCAGGAAGACAAGGAACTGACCTTTGACGCGATTGATACCGTAAAAGGGTGTCTGGCATTGTTTGAAGGTATGGTTTCCACAATGAAGTTCCGCAAAGATGTGATGGAAAACAGTGCAAAACACGGATTTACCAATGCAACGGATGCAGCAGATTATCTGGTAAATCACGGGGTACCGTTCCGTGATGCACATGGCATTGTCGGCCGTCTGGTGCTGTACTGCCTGGACAAAAAAATTCCGCTGGACGAGATGACTCTGGAAGAATACAAAGCGATCAGTCCGGTGTTTGAAGAAGATATTTACGAAGCCATCAGCATAAAAACCTGTGTGGAAAAACGTATGACCATCGGTGCTCCGGGACCGGATGCCATGGAAAAGGTGGTAGAGTGGAATAAAAAATATTTGGAAGAAAAGTAAAAAAGTGTTGATTTTTTCAGAAAACTGGTATAGTATTACCAAGTAAATACAAATGTACGCGAGAGAAATACAAAAAGTTACGGTTGTGCATTGAGTAAGAAGAATGAGGAGTGAAATCACAATGAGCAGCAAATTAAGAGTAGGTATTTTAGGAGCAACAGGAATGGTAGGACAGAGATTTATTTCTCTGCTGGAAAACCACCCATGGTTTGAAGTAGTAACTGTAGCAGCATCCCCGAGAAGTGCAGGAAAAACATATGAAGAAGCCGTAGGCGGACGCTGGAAAATGGATACTCCGATGCCGGAAGCTGTAAAAAAATTGGTAGTTATGAATGTAAATGAAGTGGAAAAAGTAGCTTCCACCGTTGATTTTGTATTTTCAGCAGTAGATATGTCCAAAGAGGAAATCAAAGCGATCGAGGAAGAATATGCAAAAACTGAAACACCGGTTGTTTCC
>OLOC01000390.1_pt1 | contig 34722 bp, 35 predicted proteins | sample 1643111 | NCBI WGS metagenome assembly OLOC01 (sample SAMEA3136633, study PRJEB25190) | human gut metagenome
TCTTTGTGAAATCCGTATATTTTTGCCCCCAACATTTTAACATGATTGTAGCATGGCGCGTTATGCTTTACAAGATATTTCATATTATGAATTGTTATGGTAATGAAAAAGGCTTATTTATTCGAAGAAATTGCATCATTTAACTGATTGTACCATTCTTTAGTCTGTGCTTCGTTGCTGCTGTTCAGAAAAATGGTGGTATCTGTTGTCTTTATCTGAAGAACCGGAGGATGTTCAATCCAGATATACATCTGGCAATGTCCGGTTTTGCTGCCACGGAAATTACCGAGAAGTTTGCTGTTATCTTCGGAGCCATCAGACCGGTAGAATTTTTCATCCGGCAGATTATCCAGAAGAGTTACTGATTCCACATCAGCGAGAGCAAAGGTTGCTGTTTTATAGCCGGATGTAATAGAATACTGGGCAGCATTTTCCGTCAGGCGGATCGGTGTAAAATCGATCCGGATACAGAGGATACACATCCAGAGGAGAAGAAGCCCGGTGCCGACGAGCATTCCGCCGGTAATATATTTTGCAGAAGGGTGTCCGTAGTTTAGAGAATAATTCATGCTGTTCACACGGTCCTGTACAAAATACCGTTTGTCATTTGGATTGTTGTACCAGCCTTTTCGCCAGTAATAGTCATCATCAATATAAAATGGTGTGCTGTCCTGGGAGAGGATCCGTTCTTTTTCCTTACGCAGCCAGAAAAACATGATCAATATGATGGCAGCCGGTATCAGTTCGAGGAAAATGTAAATGCCCATTCCAACTCCGCCAATCCAGTTGCTGGATGCAATATCCCGGATGATCCCGAGATAGGCGCCGGTATTGCAAATGTTGGAGACAAAAAGGAATATGGTGTATAAACGCTTTTCCAGTGCATTGATCTGCAGGTTGATCTGTGAATTTTCACTGTAAATTTTGTTTGGCATATGGGCGAATAAATAGCCGGTACCCATGTAAGCTGCCGCGACAAGAATTGTGCAGAGAAGCATGACTCTTCCATCACTTTCGGTCAGCAGATAAGTACGGACCTGTGGGAAAAACAGAGGGATCAGAATCACTGCAGCCGGGATCAGATGAAGCTTTGCCGGCAGTATCTTTTTTGCAATTTGTGAGGAAGTGCGGGTATCCACTGCAGCGGACACATCTGCATTTACTGAGCTGATCCATCCATTTTTCTGCTTAATGTCGTATACTTTCTGATGATAATGATAGACACGGAGGATGGTAAGAAGGCAGAATTCTACGAACCACAGTGTCCATACGGTAATAAAAATAGAAAAGTAAGTAAAGCAAAGCAGGCATACCGCAATTCCTGCAAGCATGTTCCACAAATAAAACTGGCGGTTGTGCTTTTTATAAAGCTGGAGAAGCTCTTTTATGTCGGGATGTTCAAGTTCAGATTTAGGAATATGGACTCCCATCAGCATTCCTTCCCGGTATTTTGCAATATTTCCATAGACTCCGGCAAAGATGCCGACCATGGAAATGTCTGTAATTAAAAATATAATCAGCATCATCATTTCGCTGTTACCTCCATTTCGTTAAATGTTCTCTGGCAGAGTTCCAGGAAGTCGGTCAAAGTCATGCCGTGGAACTTTGCTTCTGCGCTTAAAAGTTCCAGTTCATCTGCCAGCTTTTCGTCAAAGCGGTTATCTGGTGGAGCAGAGGAAGTGGGATAACAGATGGTTGTTCCCTTACGGCGGTCTGTCTCGAGGAAGCCTTCTGTTTTCAAAAGCTGGTAAGCTTTGCTGACGGTCATGGTGTTGATACCGAGATCGGTTGCCATCTGGCGGACGGTCGGAAGCGATTCCCCCGGCTCAAATTCCCCTCGCCCGATTCCTTTGACAATCTCGTTGCGCAGCTGAAGGTAGATCGGGACTTCGGACTGCATGTTGATCTTGATGATCATATATCGGCATCTCCTTTCTGTGAAATTTGATTGTATTATACCACATAATACAAATAATACAATAGGAGGATAAAAAAACAGGAAAATGATGTACACGCTTTCGAGGATAAATGAAGATTAGAATTTGTTTTCCTGAAAGTGTGTATGTCAGCTTCCTGATTTTTTTATGTGGTTTGTGTTTTGATTAAGTTAAACAAATAGCGGGCAAATATTCGCCTGACTAAAATTGTAAAAGTTTAAAAATATTTTTTACAGCCTGGTAATTTTGCAAGCTGAGTGAGTTAAAAGGATTGGCTGTTTGTATGGGAATTAATAAAATTCTGCATATAAACGCGGATATTTTCCATCTGTTCTTTTGTAACCGGATTGCTATATGGAATCCTGTCAATAATGCGGTTTAAGTAGTCATTTTCCGCTATAATATCAAAGCTTTCTTTGAAGTTAATATCGAAGAAATAGACGATATAAGATACCCAGTAATCCATCTGTGTGACGCGGTCTGCGGAAAGGATACATTTATTTTTAAACACTGTTTCGTATACCTTTTGGGTTATATTCTGCGTACCGAGTTCTTCTTCAGAAACGTTAATAAAGGTGCTTGTGGAGTCTACGAGCTTTACCCGGCAGTTGTCCAGCTTGTCCTCATCACGGATCAGCTTTGCGTGTAAAAGTGTCTGCGAATCTGAGATTTCAGGGAGTTCATAATCGCTGTGGTGGGCGATTGCAGTGTAAATGATGGAGTCCCATTTGTCATCCGGAAGAAAGCGGCGGATCATGCCTTCATCAAAAAGCACTTTTACACCGTAAGCAGCGTGATCCATTGTGCCAGGCTCAAAGCTGTCGTAGCGCTTTAACTGCTCAAAACGCCCGATGTCGTGAAGGAGTGCAATCAGCCTTGCAAGATCGGTGTCTTCGGCTGAAAGATGCATCCTTCCGGCAAGCTCTTCTGCCTGTTTTACAACGCCGTAGGTGTGGATGATTTTTAATTTTATGCGGTCATTTTCGCGGTCGTATCCGTTAAGGTAAGATTCAAATTCTTGTTGTGCGAGTGGATAGTACATGAAATTAAGCCTCCTGGAAATATATGGTTAGTGATTAAAAGCTTTATGAATATGATAACACAAATTTTATTATTTTTTAATTGCTTCTGCCAAGAGAAACCAGTATTATTTGAAATAAGGCGAATGTAGAAAATCAAATCATATATAGATATGAGTGTATTTATTGTAGATAAAATTTTATATCTACACGAAACATGAGTTATGACGAATTTACTTATTAACCTTTTTCGATTATAATGGAGGCAGAAATGAGAAAACAAAAGAAAAAGATTCGTCATAACAAACAAACTCATAACCGGCAATATAAAGACCGATTATGGAGAATGATCTTTAATAACAAAGAAGATCTGTTGCAGCTTTACAATGCAATCAATCACACAGACTATCAGAATCCTGATGATCTGGAAGTAAACACATTAGAAGATGTCCTTTATCTATCTATGAAAAATGATGTATCCTTTCTGGTGGGTGGTACAATGAATCTGTATGAACATCAAAGTACCTTTAATCCCAATATGCCACTACGTGGCGTGTTCTATTTCGGAAGGCTATATCAGGGATATGTAGCAAAGAATGATCTGGATATATACGGAGAAAAAAGACTACGGCTCCCGATACCGAAGTACATTGTTTTTTATAATGGAACAAAGGATGAACCAGATTCAATGGAATTAAAGCTGTCTGATTGTTTTGAAGCGACAGATGATGAAAAATCGTGTCTGGAATGTACAGCGATTATGCTGAATATCAATTATGGTCATAATCAGGAGCTGATGCATCAGTGCAGACGGCTGGAGGAGTATGCAATATTTGTGCGATGTGTCAGGGAATATATGCAGTTGGAAGATACAATGGAAGATGCGGTTTCTAAAGCAATGGATGCCTGTATCAGGCAGAATGTGTTGACGGATTTTTTGAAGAAACATCGAGCGGAGGTGTTGGAAATGATTTTGACAACATATAATAAAAAATTGCATGAGAAGACGTTGAGAAGAGAAGGGCGTGATGAGGGGATACAAAATATCAATCGACTGAACGGATATCTGTTAGCAGATAAAAGATACAGTGATTTAGAACGCTCAACGAAAGATACCGAGTATCAGGAAAAACTCCTGAAAGAATATGGAATAGAGTAAAATAAGAATCCCGTGTCAGATGTCAGGAGAAAGTGTAAGTTACTTTCTCCTGACATCTGACACGGGAATTTTCGTTTTGATAATTGCGGATTTCTTCTGCAATCTGTGTATAGTCTCGCTCAAAAAGCTTCTGGCTGATCTGCTCATTTAATATCATCTCCGGCAATTTTTCTACAAGCTTCTTCTGGACAAAAGCCTTACTCTTCTGCTTATATTCTGGCAGATGATATTTTTGCTGGATTGAATACAATTCTGGTCGCCAGAGGATTCGAATTTTTCTGGTGAGGTCAACGTGAGGATTTGCCAGCATTTCCCGGACAACATTTTTCAATTGTGTTGATATCATTTGAAGTTGCAGAATATTTTTTTGCCAGATTTATAATTTCTTCTAAAATACTATTGATTGTCATAAAAATGCCTCTCTATTCAGATATCCTAATAAATTCATAAGCGATCCGCGGAGTCCCGTCACTGACGTAAATAATCCCACATTCTTCAAATCCATTCTGCTTAAAGCAAGCCTGCATTGGTTGATTATCCTTGTGGGTATCTACACGCAGATGTGAGATTTGTGTCTTGCAAAAATCAAAGCAAGCCCGTGCAATCCCTTTGGTTGTTCCGTCAGATGCAAGGCGGTGAACGGTTCCGTATGGAGCCTCGGAACGCCAGCTTCCATTTTCAATGAGTTGATAGTTCGGCTCGTCTCCGATGATAAGTGTAAAAGTGGCAACGACCTTATCATTTTCTACGCAGACATAACTGTTACCATTCTGGATATCCGGTTCGAGATCTTCGAGAGCCGGATAATTTGCATTCCATTGTGTCGGGTTTCCGGTTGCGTGCATGAACTGGCGTGCGGTGTCAAAAATATTTAAAATCGTGTCTACATCTTCTGGGAGTGTTTTTCTGATTAACATAGTGTTTCGTTACCTTTATTTGTTTTTTGCTGTATATGAAGTATAACATTTGAAATAAAAAAAGAAAAGGTGGAGAAGAAGGGATTTCTGGAAGCGGTAAGGATTTTGCTTTCAGAAAAAAATATGCTATTTAAGTCTTTGCGTGAGAAGCTGGAAAGCTATCCGGAATTGAATAGTATGCTCTATTCAATTCTATTTACGGGAAAAGCGATTGTGTAACAGCCAGAATTAAAAAATGCCAGGCAGGGTACAGCATGCAAAGGAGGAAAAGGGATTGCTGTACCCCGTCTGGCGTTTTCGTATACGGGAAGCTTGGGGAAATTTCCCATATACGATTTACTGAATTTTATCGAATGTAATGTGGGCATTTGGGGAATGCACCACAATCTTATAATCATTTGGATAATATCTTGTAGAGAATACGAATTCTCCGTCATTTACAAATACTTCAACGGAAGAAGTATCTGCAAGGATTTTTACATTTTCCAGAGTGCCGACTTCAGCGTAGCGAAGGCTTCTGCCTGCGGATACGGAAGTTTTACTTTTGTTTGTGAAATGCATCTGGAACCGTCCATTCTCATAGTCAAGGATCAGTTCATCTGAAAGGACAGCCTGGAAATGATTCTCCTTAATTCCATTTACATTTACTTCATATACCGGGCAGCCGCTCTGGGTAAGTTCATTCTGAACATCCTGAAGCTGTTGTTTTTTTGCATCCAGCTCGCGAACCGGTTTCTGGCAGACTTTGCCATCTTTTATGAAGACTTCTCTTGGAAATGTAAAGCAGTGCTGCCATCCGTCTTTGATGGTCGGATTGGTATATTCTTCGCAATCCGGCATTCCCATCCAGCTGATATGGATGCGTCTTCCATCTTCTGCTTCGAAGCTCTGCGGAGCGTAATAGTCAAAACCATAATCCCACAGATGATATGGGGATAATTTGTAGGAATCTAAAATGTCGCCGTCCACAAGGAAGTAACCGGACTGGTATACATTTCGGTCAGCCCACTCTTTGCCTTCCAGGCCCTGGACGGAGGAAGAAAGGATTTTGATGCCGTCCATTTCAAAATAATCCGGGCATTCCCACATATAACCGAAAGGCTTTTCGGATTCTACACGGCTGCGGAAGTGCCAGTTTATTTTATCGGAGGATTCAAAAATCAGTGCCTGACCGACATCATTTTTAGTACGTGCGCCCTGGATCATGTAGTAGGTATCGTCCTTTTTCCAGACCTTCGGATCGCGCACATGGCAGGTCAGGTCAGAAGGATAATCGCTGTTGCGGAGCAGTTCTTTTTTGCTGCCAAAATGGATTCCGTCTTTGGTTGTGACGAGTACGGTATTTGCCTCACGACCGGTGTTGATATAATCAAAATCTCCATCTTCCAGCTTGACATTTCCGGTGTAGTAAAGATACATCGTACCGTCTTCAAGGAAGGCAGATCCGGAATATACACCGTGGCAGTCAAATGGCTGATCCGGGTAGAGGGATACACCTTTGTATTCCCAGTCGATCAGATTAGTGCTGGTGTAATGACCCCACATTTTCACACCGCCTTTGGCGTTAAATGGGGAGTACTGGAAAAATGCGTGGAACACACCATCCATCTGACAAAGTCCGTTCGGATCGTTGAGCCAGCCAACCGGAGGCATCAGGTGCAGCTTCTCACGGAACTGCGCGCCGGATGTATGTTCTTTTGCTGCCTGATTCTCTTCTGTTATATTTACCAATTTTACAAGGTCTCTGGTTAATGCGTTCATATGATTCTCTCCTGAAAATAGTTCCGTAGGCAACGGTCCGGAAACCGTAGTGATACAGATATCCGGCACCCGCCGCGGGAGACAAATCTGATTATTTGTCATGAGTTATTTTATTTCGTAAGTTTCATAACAGATGATTTACCGGTTACAGTGCCAGGTGCGGCACATTCTACAGAATCATACAGATCTGTATTGGTAATGATCATCATGGTTGTTGCCGGATGTCCGGCTTCTTTTATTGCATTTAAATCTGCTTCGATCAGTACATCTCCGGCGTGTACTTTTGCGCCGTCAGATACTTTCTTTGTAAATCCGTTTCCATCCATTTTTACAGTGTCGATTCCGACATGGATCAGAAGCTCTGCGCCGCCGTCAGTCAGGATGCATACGGCATGACCGGTATCAAAAATGCTGACAACTTCGCCGTCGCAAGGTGCTTTGATCACGCCGTCAGAAGGTTCAAAGGCTACTGTTTTTCCAAGAACTTCGGCAGCAAAGGTGCTATCAACAATCTGGTCATTTGGAATAACCGTTCCGTTTACCGGAGCATTTAAAATTTCTTCGGAAGAAGCTGTTTCTGTATTATCTGAGGCTGTTTCGGTTTCGGAAGCAGCAGGTTCTTCGCTGACTGTTTCCTGAACAGAAACTGGAACAGAAGCTGTCGTATCAGTGATCGGGTTCTTCTTCTCGTCTTTATAAAGTACGAAGGAAACTGCAAATGCAACACCAACCGAGATAGCCATTTCAATCACGTACTGAAGTGGCTGGTTCAGGCAGAGAAGGATTCCGAAGATACCGGTTACGCCTGTTCCTTTCGCACCAAGGTGAATAAAGGAAGCATAAAGGGCTCCGCATCCGCCACCGATACATCCGGCGATAAATGGTTTGAAGAATCTTAAGTTTACACCAAAGATTGCAGGTTCTGTAATTCCCATAAATGCACTGAGTGATGATGGAAGTGCAAGGGATTTGATCTTCTGGTCTTTTGATTTTACAGCAACGGCAAGTGCTGCTGCACCCTGTGCCACGTTTGCTGCACTTGCGAGTGGCAGCCAGTAGGTTACACCGTATTTTGCAAGCTGTCCGATATCGATGGCTGTGTACATCTGATGGATACCGGTAACAACGGTCGGTGCATATAAACTACCCATGATCAGACTTCCAAGTCCGAGTGGAAGTGTCAGCATCCACTGGATCGCTCCGAGGATTGCATTTTCAGCCCATACGAAGATTGGTCCGACGATGGAAAGTGTAAGGTATCCGGTTACGAATACGCTGACAAGTGGTGTGACAAAAAGGTCTAAAACTTCCGGTACGATCTTGTGAAGCTTCTTTTCAAGTACGGATAAGATCCATACAGCGATGACAACCGGAATGACGTGTCCCTGATAGCCGACCATGTCAATGTGATACAGTCCGAAGAACACGCTCTGTGTCTGCTGGACACCTTCTGTTGCAACGGTGTAGGCGTTCTGCAGGGACGGATGAATCATGATCATACCGATAACTGCGCCAAGGTAAGGGTTTGCGCCAAATGCTTTTGCAGCTGAGAAGGCGATCAGGATCTGCAGGAATGTGTAAGCAATGTTACTGAAAAGGGTTGCAAATACATAGATCGAGCTGGTTGTGCTGATGTGTAAGAACCCGTTACTGTTCATGAAATCCAGTGCGTTCATGATTCCCATAAGGAAACCGCTGGCTACGATCGCCGGGATGATCGGTACGAAAATGTCTCCCAGAAGCTTGATGGCTTTCATAAACCAGTTCTGCTTTTCGGCAGCAGCTTCTTTTGCTTCTGCTTTCGTGCTGGCTGTGATGCCTGCGATTGCAATAAATTCATCAAATACTTTGTTGACGGTTCCTGTTCCGAGAATGATCTGGAGCTGTCCGGATGCTTCAAATACCCCCTTTACCTCGTCTACATTCTCAAGTGCTGTCTTATCCGCTTTCGAGTTGTCTGCAATGACAAGGCGAAGTCTGGTAGCACAATGGGCAGCAGATACAATGTTCTTACTTCCACCCACATGATTCAGAATTTCCTGTGCGGTTTTTCTGTAATCCATGTTCTCTCCTCCTTTAGATGTAATGTGTAATCGATTTCATATCTTATGCTTAGATAATATGAAAAAAAATGCCATTTGTAAAGATGGCATTTTTACTGATAATTCATATTCATTTTTGTGAAAAGTGTTGAAAGAAACTTTCGTTTCCTTTTGAAACTCCGGGAAAGCAGGAAAATCAGGTATGATTTTCGGAGTCCGAAAGGTCTGTTCCAACAAGGTGGAAGCCGAGCTTCATCTCGATTGGAATCTGTTCGCCTCTTTCAATGCTGTCAAGAAGCAGCTCTGCGCCGCGGATTCCACTGGTTTTGTAGCCGAAATGGATGGTTGGGATTCCTCCGGTGACGGCTTTTAACATCTGGTTGTCACCAAATCCGGTTACCCGGATGGACGTATTTTCAAGGATATAGCGCATTCTTGCACCTGCATCGGCTGCATTTGCCGGAACCTGCTTTTTTAAGTAAGTCTGAATGGCTTCAATTGCTCCCGCTGCTATGGTATCGGTTGCACATGATATGACATCGATATCACATTTGCTTTCCAAAAGATCCAGAGCAGCCTCATATCCGGATTCCAGGGTAAATGCCGAGGTCCGCTTATTTTCTTCTAAAAGTGTGATGCCCGTATTTTTCAGTCCGGCGATAAATCCGTCCTCTCTTGCGGCACCTGCAGCTTTGTCATCACGGGTAACGCCGATGTAAGCAATTCCTTTTTTACTGAATCCGGCAACGGTCTGTCCCATTGCCTTTCCTGCACCGTAATCGTCATGGTAAATGCAGTTGGCAAGGTTGGTGTGCTGTCCGATCACAACAACCGGAACCTTTGTCTCTTTTAAAAATTTCCTGTGACCGGCGGTGAACATCGTACCGACAAGGATAATTCCGTCTACCGGATAGTTTTCAAAGAGGCGAAGATATTCCACTTCCTTTGCAGGGGTGTTGTCGGTCCCGGCGAGAAGCATCTGATAGCCTCTCTCGGCGAGAACACTTTCAATGCCTGCTGTGATCCGGCTGATGGATTCGGAATTGATCTTTGGAACGACCACACCCACCAGGCTTGCTTTTTTGGTGCGAAGCATACGTGCCTGGGCGGATGGCTGGTAGCCGGTCTCCTCGATCACCTTACGGATCTGTTCTTTTTTCTCTTCACTGACGTAGCCGCCGTTCAGATATCTGGATACAGCTGCGCTGGAGACTCCGGCGAGCTGTGCGATTTCTTTGATTGTCATAATATAAAAATCTCCTTCTTATACAACAAGTATAAAAAGGAGATTTCAGGATGTCAAACAGAAAAATTCATTGTAATCAGAATAAAATGTGAACAACTAAGGATGCCAGAGGAATTGCGATCAGTGTACGTTCAAGGAAACATACAACGATTTCCCAGAATTTAATTGGGGATTTGGTTGCTAACATTACTGTTGCTGTTTCTGAGAAGAAAATAATCTGTACCATGGATACCAGAACAACGAATGCTCTTGCTTTTACACATACGGTAACGCCACTTCCCATCATGACTAATACAGGAAGGAACATTTCTGCGATTCCAACCGGGATTGACGGAGCAATCGCTGATACGTCAGGAATCCGGAATAAAACAAGGAGCGGTTGGAAAATGTAACCTAACCATTTGAATACAGGAGTGTATTCTGCAAGGATCAGACCACTTACACCGATGGCTGATAACATGGTCAGTACCTGTGGGAGAACCAGTAAGCTGTCTTTTAAACTGTTCTTTACTTCTACGGATACATTCTTAGCAATATAAGCACGCTTGACTGCACGGTTTATACCGAGAGGAAGAAGGCTGAAACTGAATTTTGTATCATTTTTACGTTCCGCCTCTGTTTGCACATGTCCAGAATAGTATACCTCTTTTTTCTTGCTGATCGGAGGAATTCTTACGGTTATCATTTCGATAATGAATACGAGAACAAAGCTGATCGCGTAAACTTTTACGAAATGATCACCTAGTTTGGCTGTATTGATTACCATGTATGCAAAACCAATACTTACAGCACTGAATCCGGTCATGATAGCGACCATTTCTTTTTCTGTGTAAACATTTCTTTTCCACAATCTGTTTGTGATTAAGACACCAAGTGAAGAAGAGCTTACAAAAGAAGATACGGCATCCAGAGCAGCCTTTCCAGGAACTTTGAATAACGGACGCATCAGTGGTTCCAGAATGGCACCGATAATTTCCAGGATTCCATAATTTAAAAGGAATGGCATGAAAATGGCACCTACGATGATGATTCCAAAAACACCAAGAACGATCGGAGGAATAACGCTTCCACCGGTAGAATCGCCAATGATGATTTCCGGTCCCTGGAATCCTGTGATATTTATATGACAGGCATATAAGACCACATAGATGAAGCCGAGAGCGTACAAAAATGTATGGATAATCGTGTCGTTATCATAAATTTTGGCAAAAGGTGATTCAAGAGTACCTTTTTTCACATACTTAAAATAAATATGACAGACAAAATTTCCGGCAACGATGAGTGTCAAGATCCAGTAGGCAAAATTGCCGAACATATTTACAAAGGCATTATAAATAATACTAAAGATAATTTCGCTCTTACCGTTGTGTGGTACAGAAACAAAAAAAGCTGCGATACCGATAGCTGAACAGATGACTAATCTGAGAATGCCCTTTATAGTCTGGCTTTTGTTCAACTGGATTTTATCAAGTTCGGCGGACATCATATCGCTGTCATAAGTAACTTGTTCGGTAGTAGCTATGGTACTTTCCGTGGTCATAGTCTTAGATTTAACCATAAAAAGTCTCCTTTCCTGAAAAATGCGTATTTTAAGAACAACAGCACCAGTTCCAGTAGAAACTGGTGCTGCCATTTATCTTAAAAATATAATCTAAGATAAATTATTTTCCTTTTTTCTTGAGTGCAAGAATAGAAAGATATTCAAATACGATATTAGCTGCAAGATATGCGGTAATTTCACCATGATCATAAGCTGGAAGAACTTCAACAATATCAAATCCTACAAAATTCAGATCTTTCAGTGCTCTTACGAGTTCCAGTCCTTCGAGAGAAGTAAATCCGCCAACTTCCGGAGTTCCTGTACCTGGAGCATAAGCAGGATCAATAAAGTCAATGTCGAAAGTGAGGAAACAAGGTTTATCTCCTACTCTTTCAATTGCTGTTTCAATCAAAGCCGGAAGTCCCATTTCACGCACCTTGTGTGCCGGGATCAGCTTCATGCCAAGCTCAGCAGCCATCTTGTGTTCATTTGGATCGTAGAGGGATCCTCTCATACCAATCTGAATAGAATGAGATGGATCGATAAGTCCTTCTTCAATCGCTCTTCTGAAAGGTGTTCCGTGATTGTATTTCTGTCCAAATACTTCGTCACACAGATCTGAATGAGAATCAAAATGAACAAGAGCTACAGGACCATATTTTTTCGCTACTGCCCGGAGTTCTGCAAGTGTAATTGCGTGGTCACCACCGAGAACGATCGGACAGGCATTTTTCTCAAGGATTCCTGCCACACCTTTTTCAATTGCATCGTAGCTTGGATGGATGTAACCAGGAGTAATGTTGAAATCACCAATATCTCCGCCCTTAAGGCTTTCCATGATATTAACCTGCATGATTACGTTGTTCGGTTTCATCATTGCAGAAATATTACGGATTGCGTTCGGACCAAATCTTGAACCAGAACGGAAAGAACTTCCTGTATCAAATGGCGCACCTGCAATCGCAAAGTCAAGACCTTCTGCGGTGTCTACCTTTTGCATTCTCATAAAAGTTCCCATGTTACAAAATCTTGGTGATGATAAAGCACTTGCTGGCTGTTTGATTTCTGACATATCTGTATCCTCCTTAAAATCATATGTAATCATTGCGAACGTTCGATATTTGTTTCGTTGAATGTATGATAGCATCTTGTCAAAAGCTTGTGTTATATCGATCTTTGATAAGTTATATGAAAAACCATATAAGAAATAATATAAAAAGATATAGATTACAGAGATTTTTTGTGTTAACATATAAAAAATATCAATAAAGTCAATAGATCCAGAGTATGAAAAAACAGGTAGGTAGTGAGTGAAAATGGATAGCAAATGTTTTCGATATTTTATTGAAGTTTATGAATGTGGATCAATTAACAAAGCAGCCAAACATCTGGGTTTGTCACAGCCAAACTTAAGTGTTTGTATTAAAAATGCGGAAAAAGAACTGGGATTTTCCGTATTTTCAAGAAACAATAACAGAATACAATTAACGAGTGAGGGAGAACTGTTTTTAAAATCCGCCCATAAAATCGTCACGGAACTGGATGCAATCGGAAATATCCCTTCTCTTTTTGTGAATAAGGGGAATATTTCTGTTTCGAGCACGTATTCTTTTGATTTTATGAACCTTTTTATGCAGTTTAAGAAGAAAAATCCGGCGCGGAATATAGAAGATTCATTTAAGGAAACGGGACTGATCCAGGTGATCCGGGACGTTGTGGATAAAAGATACCGGATGGGATTATTTTACTGCTTTGATTCAATCAGTGAAAGCTATTTTGAAATGGCGGAAAAATATAATATGAAGTTGATCCCGATTGCCAAAAGCAAACCGCTGATCCTTCTGACATCGAAGAAGAATCCGCTTGCGCTGCGCAGGGAGATTGAATTTGAACGGATCCGGGAGCTCCGCTGCATTATGTACGAGAACTTCAAATTTGAAGAATGGCTGGGGATTCTGGGCTTTGAAGATGATAATAAGATTCTTTATGTATTTGATCGTGGCGGCCTTCTGGATGCAATCAAGCAAAGCAATTATTCTACCGTTATGATGAAGCGTTTTTCGGATATGTCGTATAGTTCAGAGTGTGTGGAAATTCCTGTTGTGAATGCACCGTGTGGGATGAGCGCGTACCTGATGTACCATTCGGCATATGTACCGAATCCGCGAGAGAAAATCTTTATCCGGCAGTTAAAGGCACTGTTTAACGACTGAAAATATGCGCGAACAAATAAAACGGGGATGCAGATTATATAACTGATCTGTATCCCCGTAAATTTTGGATGTTAAATAAAAGGCACTGCGTGCCGTGACGTATTCTATTATAATCTGCGATACAGATTTTTATAGCGTTTTTTGTCTTCTTTCGTTAAGATAACAGCCAGAAGCATGAATGCGACTCCTGTCAGAAGAACGATGATCCAGGTAAAGAGCGGCGTATGATTTTTGTAAATAAATCCGATCAAAAGCTGGTACAGACTCATAAATCCGATACGGATGATCTCCATCAGCCCGTGGATTCTTCCGCGGTGGCTGGATGGGATACGCCTGGTCATGTACGGGCTTTCCGCCAGCATGTAAGAAATCTCACCCCATGTCAGTACGACCATTGCCGCATAATAGAACGGGATGTGTCCGGAAAAGAGGATGAACATCACGTAGCCGACCAGTGTCAGTAAAAATCCGTAGATTGTCTTTTTTGGTTCGGAGGATCGCTTCAGGATCTGGGTGATAAGTGGTGTGAAGAGAACAACGATAAAGCAGTTGATGCTTGTAACTGTTCCGAATATCACCGCACCCGTATCCCCGTGCAGACGGATCAGATCCATAGGAAAGAGATAATTATACATCTGGTAAAGTGCTGTGTACCCGCTGGTGATCAGAATGAACAGCAGAACAAGCCGGTTTTCTTTAAGAATCGTCAGCAGGCTTTCCCCCTGGCGTTCGGCCTGATAAATGGCGTTACCATCACTTTCTTCTTTTTCCGGTGTGATATTCTGTACAAAGAAATAGATCATCACAGAAGAAGTGCCGATGGAAAATCCACTGAGCAAAAATGCAAGCCATAAGTAATTGCGAAACATAAATCCGGCTACAGCAGAAGCCATCACGCCGCCGAGATTTGCTGTCAGATACTGGAGGGAATACCCTCTCTCCCTGTCCTTGCTGAGGGTGATATCCGCAGTAAGCGAATTGTAGGACGGATTTTCCATGTTCTGGCAGGTCGATGCGATAAACATCAGCACAATGGATTTTGTCGTCAGCGGGATCAGTCCGCAGATGATATAAGAAATGACGGAAATCATATCCAGATAGACGATATTCATTTTCTTATTAAAACGGTCGGCCATCTTTCCGCCGATCAGATTTGCCGGGATCGTCAGGATCCCCATCAGCGCCGTGATCCAGGCAACCTGCACGGCATTCATCCCAAGCTTCTGGCTCAGGATCATCGTCAGCATCGGACGGACCATTGCCCCCATGGCCGTCACAAAGCGTCCGAAGCATAAGACATAGTTTTCTTTTCTAAGCCCTTTGTATTGCGAAATAAGATTCATGATACGTTTTCCCCTTTGCATATTCCCCAGTTTCAAACTACTAATAATATACAATGCGGGCACTTTTTTGTCTATCTTAATGCGTCGGGTTTCAGCAAAAAAATGGTGGTTGATTGAAGCCGGAAAATGATGTATGTTAGTACTTAGGAAATAGCAGTTGTAGGGGGATTACGACTGAGCGAAAAAGGAGAATATGATGAAATCAGAAGAGGTTACGAGAATACTGGAAAATGCCATCCGTATCGGAAAAGGTGTGATCCGGTATGGAAGTGTCGCATCGTATATTCCGGAGCTTGCCAAGGCAGATAAGAATAAACTGGGGATCTGCCTTTACACAATAGACGGCAATCAATTTGAGACCGGAAATACAGAGGACAGATTTACGATACAGTCCATTTCCAAAGTAATGGCACTGTGTCTGGCGCTGGAAACGTTTGGAGCAGAGTTTGTGTTTGATCATGTGGGCGTGGAGCCGTCGGGGGAGGCTTTTAACTCACTGGTAGAACTGGATAACCGGAGCAACCGGCCCTTTAATCCGATGATCAATTCCGGAGCAATTACGGTTGCAAGTCTGCTAGTGAACCATTATTCCATCGAAGATATGCAGAAGTATATGCAGGAAGTATGCGAAGATCCGGAGATCGCGATAGACGAAGCCGTATTTCAGTCTGAGATGGCGACTTGCGCAAGAAATAAGGCGATTGCCTATCTTTTAAAAAGTAAGGACATCATTGATACTGATGTAGAAGAAAGTGTTACCTTTTATACAAAGATGTGTTCCATGTCGGTAAATGCAAGAGATCTGGCAAGGTTCGGTCTTCTGCTTGCAAATGACGGGGTGCAGCTTTCCACCGGAAAACGTCTGATCTCATCCCAGACTGTGCGGATGGTACAGACCATTATGCTCACCTGCGGAATGTATGACGGATCGGGGGAATTTGCATTAAGAACAGGAATTCCGACTAAGAGTGGAGTCGGCGGAGGTCTCCTCAGCGTATCGAAAAAGAAAATGGGAATCGGGATCTACGGACCGTCTCTTGACAAAAAAGGAAACTGTATCGCAGGCTGCGAATTGCTGGGATATATTTCAGAAGCACTGCATCTTCACATCTTTGATACCAGAGAGTGGAAGGTGGAAGAATAAAAAAAAGACGATACTACAGAAATTCTTTCATAAGAGTTTCTGCGGTATCGTTTTTCTTTTATCTTAAAACAGATTTTTGAAGTTTCTCTAAATCAGCTTTATCCGGATGAGATAAAGCTCTGTCAAAGTTTTCAATCAACATATCAAGATTTGGTTTGTGGTTTGGATCTTCTTTCATTTTCACATACCGTTCTCTCATAGCCATCGGCATCTTGCCCTGGCACATATACTCTCCTACTATCTGATTGCTCGGATCAATATTTTCACGTACGTTGTGAAGTACTTTCTGATAATACTCTTCGCTTCCACCAAAGCCGGCTGTTCCGAATAAGAAGATTTTTTTATTTCTAAGTGATTTTAACAGTGTGGTTGTCGCTTCGTCAGCAGTTCCTTTGTCTGTCCAGAAGCCGATATAGAGTATTTCTGACTGCGGATCTGCATCTTTACATAGGCCAAAATAATCGAGAGTTTCTTCCGGAAGTATTTCGCGGATCGCGTCGGCAAGTTCCTTTGTATTGCCTGTCATGCTGCTGAATAAAATAGAATATCTTTCTTTTCCCATGTTTATTACCCCGTTTCTTTTAAACATATTTTAATTATAACACTATTTTTTAGGATTGACAGTTTTTTTGTGGTAGGCATAATACAAGAAATAAGGTAATATATAGGTATGAATAAAGTCATTTGGAAAGAGAGGTATGAAAGCAATGGTTGATTTGAAAGTGCTGGAAGAAAAAACACCGATTCTGAAGGAAATCCGCAGTGAAAAAGAGGTGTTCTGGAAAAATCCGGACAAATCAGCTTGTGGGGAAGCAATGGAACAGATCGAACTTGGTATGGAAGATGTAGAAGATGCGGAGCGCAGACTGGAGCGTTTTGCACCGTTCATTATGAAATGTTTCCCGGAAACAAAGGAGAAAAACGGAATCATTGAATCTGTTCTGACACCGGTTCCGAAGATGAAGGATTTGCTGAATGAGAAATACGACAGCAATCTGGAAGGAAACTTATTATTAAAGCAGGACAGCCATCTGGCAATCGCCGGTTCGATCAAGGCACGCGGCGGTATTTATGAGATTTTGAAGCACACAGAAGAACTTGCATTAGAGCATGGGATTTTGAGTCTGGAAGACAATTATGAGAAACTGGCGAGTGAAGAATGCAGAGAGTTTTTCAAAAAGTATACCATTCAGGTGGGTTCCACTGGAAACCTTGGACTGAGTATCGGAATCATGAGTGCAGCAGTTGGCTATCAGGTGATCGTACACATGTCAGCAGATGCGAAACAGTGGAAAAAAGACTTGCTCAGAAGCCACGGGGTAACAGTAAAGGAATATGAGTCAGATTACAGTGAAGCGGTGAAAAACGGACGTGCTTTATCTGATGCAGATCCGAACAGCTACTTTGTGGATGATGAAAATTCAAAAACACTCTTTCTTGGTTATGCAGTAGCGGCAAAACGTCTGCAAAAGCAGTTGGAAGAAAAGAATGTTGCAGTAGACGAGGAACATCCGCTCTTTGTATATATTCCCTGCGGAGTAGGCGGAGCACCGGGTGGTGTATGCTTTGGACTTAAGCTGCTGTTCGGAGATTATGTACACTGCTTTTTCATAGAACCGACACAGGCACCGTGTATGCTAGTCGGAATGGCAACCGGACTGAACCAGGAGATTTCCGTACAGGATATTGGGCTTACCGGACTTACCCATGCAGATGGGCTTGCCGTGGGACGTCCTTCTGGATTTGTAGGCAGAGTAATGAAGAATCTGCTTGGCGGCGAATTTACTATCCGCGATGGGAAATTATATGATTACATGAGAGACCTTCTCGGAACAGAGAACATTTTTCTTGAGCCAAGTGCTTGTGCTTCTTTTGAAGGACCAATACAGATTGAAAGGAATGAATCTGCACGTAAATATTTACAGGAGAATCATCTTGAAGAGAAAATGAAAAATGCGACACACATTGCATGGGCAACAGGCGGAAGTCTCGTGCCGGAAGCAATTCGTGAAGAATACAAAAACACGTATCTGGAGAAATAAAAAAAGAACCGGCTGATTCATGAATGCCGATTCCTGGTATAAAAAAACTGAGGTCATTGTTCCATGATTAGGAAATGCTGACCTCAGCGTTTTTGAAATATTTAATTGTTGCTCTATATGGAATAAAAGTTTTGCTCGCCATTGTTGTATAAATTTAAACTCACATTCCATATCAGGATTTCTTTAATTCTTCCCTATACAATTCGGTTATATATGCCGGACCATTACACCACAGTTTTGTTTTCTCATCATACAGTGCTTTCCCTGTCTTTGAACATAGAAAATCTGTCGATACCTCTTTTCTGTCCTTGCCCGTCTCTTCTGCGATTTCTTCTGTCACCATAGCGATAAGAAGGTCGATTGTATAATCCAGTTTTTCTTTTGGAATTGTTACTTCAGCCATATCTTCTCACCTTTCACAAATTTTAGACACTCAATAGCTGCTTCCGTTTTAAAGCAATATTGATCTTTTAATTTATTTGGCAGCAACTGTTTAATACAAAAATCATCTGCTTCCTGATCACCTGCTGTTCCAAACGCCCCTGCAAGGTAGGCTGTAAGAGTTGCATTTGTCGCATCATCCGCAATCTTCCCTGCAATGATATCATACCTTGCCATTTCTTTGCAAAAATTCAGTAATATCTTCAAGCACAGCTTCATCACCTTCACAATGAAAAATCCCATAGCATTTTTCTATATATCCAAGAACATCGGCTTCTTTAAACAAGTGGATAATCTGTTCAACAGGTAAATGCCACTCTTCTGAAGCAAGCCGGATTAATCTTGTTTGCATGAAAGTAATCTCTGTTTTCTCACTCATAATGAATCCTCCTTAATTTCTTGGTCAATAATACTGGAATTTTCTACTCTTATCAATAACCCCAAGTCATCAGATTCCATTCTCCGCCTTCACTCCGTGCAAGCCACCATGACCAAGTGTATTCTTCGTTAGCTTCCCATGCACCGCCACCTTTTTTCGGCGAACGGAAACTGCTTTCAAATGCAATACATTGCGTAAAGGCTTCTTTATTATCATCCGTTCTTAAATTGTTCATCCATTCAATGTTATCTGCATTGTTGCATTCTTCATCAGGCATATAAGAAAGGCTATGCAATTCACAGCCCTCAAACGAAGTGAATTGCTTTTTTATAATCTCAATGGCAGAGTCTATTTCTTCTTTTGAATAAACGGAAGATGTTCCATAATCAATTTCCACTTTTGATGTATCGCCGTCTTTTCCGCATCCGGCAAAGAGAAGAACCAGCACAATGCAAAACATTACGGTTATAATCTTTTTCATAGTGAATACCTCCAAATACCGTTTTTTCATTCTCTGCGACTTCCCGATAAACGGGAAGTTAACCTCCTGTTACTCATCATCTGTAAATTCCATCATCTCATCAACAGTGCAGTCTAGCTTCTTGCAGATCTTCTCAATCGTCTCCATTGATACATACTGATTTTTCCCCATCCGGGCAAGAATATTTCCACTGATTCCAGTGAGGTACTGCATCTCTATCCGCTTCATATTTTTATCTATGAGCATTTTCCACAATCTGTTATAACTTACGCCCATAAGCTATCTCCATATTTCTCATTCAAATATATTTTGATTATATCATGACCGTTGCTTCGCAACTATCATGATCCAATTCGCCGTTCGCCAATCATGCAAGCATGTTGGCTCTCTTGCGCTCATTATATCACGATTTCGTTAGGTCGAATACCTGTAATTTTTGATTTCTTCTGTAAAATGGAAAAGAGGATGCCCCGGCAAAGGGCAGCCTCTCCAACCATTTATTCTGAATTAATCAAATGGAATCTCACCATCTGGTGCTTCCATGAATCCATCCTTAACTGTTTTGGATGTTTCCGACGAATCCGCTCAAGCACCGTTATCCTTTTATGACACTGCCTGGAACTGGCTGTTATACAGATGACTGTAGAAGCCGCCTTCTTTCAGCAGTTCTTCATGAGTTCCCTGCTCAATGATCTTACCGTCTTTCATGACGAGGATCAGGGAAGCGTTGCGGATCGTAGACAGGCGGTGTGCAACGACAAAGCTTGTACGACCTTTCATCAGGTTATCAAATGCTTCCTGTACCTGCAGTTCGGTACGGGTATCGATACTTGAAGTCGCTTCGTCCAGGATCAGCATTGGCGGCAGACAGAGCATAACTCTTGTGATACACAGGAGCTGTTTCTGTCCCTGGCTGATGCTGTCCTCATGCAGGACGGTATCAAGTCCCTGCGGAAGTCTGCGGATGAAATCCCAGCTTTTTGCCTCTTTTGCTGCCCGGATGATTTCTTCATCCGTGGCATCTGGTTTTCCGAAGCTGATATTTTCACGGACAGTACCGGATTTGATCCAGGTATCCTGAAGCACCATACCGAAGCTCTTTCTGAGCGAATGTCGGGAAATCTCATCGATCGGTTTACCGTCGATACAGATTTTTCCGGAATCCACGTCATAGAAGCGCATCAGGAGGTTGATAAATGTTGTTTTTCCGCATCCGGTAGGACCTACGATCGCAATACGCATACCAGATTCAACCTGAAGGTTAAAGTCTTCAATCAGAGATTTACTCTTGTCATAGCTGAAATCTACGTGGTCGATATCCACATTTCCATCCACCTTCTCAAGTACTTCAGAAGAATCGTTTACTTCTTCCGGTTCTTCTAAGAGGTCAAAGATACGTGTCGCACATGCAAGGGCGTTCTGCATTTCCGTGATTACGGATGTAATGTCGTTGAATGGTTTCATGTACTGGTTCGCGTAAGAAAGCAGTACGGAAAGACCGCCGACAGTCAGGGTTCCAAGCGGGATCAGGAATGCACCTGCAAGTGCTACGGCAGCGTAAATAATGTTGTTTACGAAACGGGTGGACGGATTGGTAAGGCTGCTGTAAAATACGGCTTTCTGGCTGTATTCTTTGAGCTCTTTATTGATCTCATCAAAACGCTTTGAAGCCTTGTCCTCATATCCGAATGCCTTGACAACCTTCTGATTTCCGATCATTTCCTCGATCAGAGCAGTCTGTTTTCCACGGGTTTCACTCTGCTTTTTAAACATGGTAAAAGAGCGTGAGGAAATAAATTTTGCCACCAGGAAGCTGAGTGGTGTCAGAAGGATGACCATCAAAGTGATCCACACGTTCTTGGAAAACATGAAGATCAAGGTTACAACAACGGTCACAACGCCGGAAAATAACTGGGTAAATCCGAGCAGTAATCCGTCAGAAAGGATATCAGTATCAGCAATGATACGGCTCACAATATCGCCGGTGCTGTGCTGGTCCAGATAAGAAAGCGGAAGCTTCTGGATGTGGCGGATTGCCTGGGATCGGATATCCTGTACAATATGATAGGTCATGCGGTTATTGACAAGGTTCATGATCCAGATTGCGGCTGCAACGATCACTACGAACAGAAGAATCTGCTTCAGATAGAGCCACATCTGGGTAAAGTTTACATTGTGCGCTGCTACGATCTCATCGATCGCATTACCGAAGAGAACCGGCACATAAAGCTGAAGAACCACTGATATTCCGGCAAGGATGATGCTGAGGATCAGGAGGATCCAGTATTTTCCGATATATTTAAAAAGCTTTTTCATTACACTGTCTTTTTTCATACCTACATCTCCCCTCTTTCATATTTTGCACGGTCTTCCGGGAACTGTGAGAAATAGATCTCACGATAAACTTCGCAGGATTTCATAAGTTCATCATGTGTACCGGATCCGGCGAGCTCTCCATTATCTAATACTAAAATCTTGTCTGCCTGGCGGATGCCTGCAACCCTCTGGGATACCAGGAAGGTTGTTGTCTCTCCTTCCAGTCCTGCGAGGGCTTTCCGAAGTGCTGCGTCAGTTGCAAAATCAAGTGCGCTTAAGCTGTCGTCGAGGATCAGTATTTCCGGCTTTTTCACAAGAGCGCGGGCAATGGTAAGACGCTGACGCTGTCCACCGGAAAGGTTCTTTCCGTTCTGCTCGAGCATGAAATCAAGCTGTCCGTCTTTTCCTTCTACGACTTCTTTTGCCTGTGCAACTTTCAGTGCATCCCAGATCTCGGAGTCAGATGCATTTTCATTGCCCCATTTCATGTTATCGCGGATGCTGCCTTTGAAAAGGACGGAGCGCTGCTGTACGATTCCGACCTTGTCGTGGATTTCCTGATTGGTGAGCTCTTTTACATTGCGTCCATTCAGTTTAACGGTTCCGCAGGTTACATCATAGAAACGGGAGATCAGGCTGACCAGAGTGGATTTTCCGCATCCGGTACCACCGATGATACCGACTGTCTGCCCTTTTTTTACAGAGAAACTGATATCAGAAAGGCTTGATGCACCGGCACCTGCATAGGTGAAGGATACCTTGTCGAATTCAACTTCATTTGCAGAAGGATCTGCCTTTGCAGAAGGGGTTTCCGGATAATGCATGGTAGTCCTGATATCCAGGACACCGGCTACACGGTCTGCACATGCCATCGCCTTGTTCAGTGTAATGATCAGGGAAGCCAGCTTGATCAGCTCGACGATCATCTGTGCCATGTAGTTGTAAAGCGCGACAACCTGTCCCTGATGCATGGTTCCGAGATTGACCTGGAGTCCTGCTCTTGCGATCAGGATGACAGTTGCAATGTTGATCAACACGTAGGTAAATGGATTTAACAGGGCGGAAATTCTTCCGACAAATTCATTTAACCTGGTCAGTTCGGTGTTGCTCTTTCCAAATTCATTTACGGACTCTTCTTCGCGGCAAAATGCGCGGATCACGCGGACACCTGTCAGATTCTCACGGGTAAGTCCTGTGACGCGGTCCAGGGCAGCCTGCACTTTTTTGAAAAGCGGGATGCTGACCAGCATAATGAAAATGACGCCGACAAATAAAAGAGGGATCGCCACAACGAATACCAGCGCACATTTAAAGTTGATCGTAAATGCCATGATCATCGAACCGATTACGATAAACGGACTTCTCAGAAGAAGACGAAGTCCCATGTTGATGCCGTTCTGGACCTGGTTGATATCATCGGTCATCCGTGTGATCAGGGTGTCCGTACCGATCGTATCAAGTTCGGTAAATGAAAAGCCCTGAATGTGGTCAAATACGGCCTGTCTTAAATTGGTTGCACAGCCGACACTCGCTCTTGCAGCAAAATACTGTGCGGTAAAACTGCAGCTAAGACCGACTGCAGCCATGAGGATCAGCACCAGGAACATCTTTACGATGTAGCCGTGGTCATTGTTTGCAATACCAATATCAATGATCTTGGCGACAACCACCGGAACCAAAAGGTCAAATACGACTTCCAGCAGTTTGAATAATGGTGCAAGAATACTTTCTATCTTGTATTCTTTCAGATAAACCCAAAGTTTCTTCAAACACACTCACTCCTGTTCTTTACTTCTTAGTTTTTTCTTGACCTACTCATTATAATGCGCTACCATCAATATGAATAATATTGTTTTTATGACAGCTTAATATAAAAAAAGTATAACAATGTGAGTGGCAAAAGGTATTTTGACCTATTTGATACCAGATTGCTACGTGCTTTGCACTCTCGCAATCCTCAAAAACATTCGTAATCCGCTCATTTTTCTTTGAAAAATGGCTACTTACTCATGTTTTTGGCGGGTCAAGAGGTCAAAAATCCTCTTGCAAGCAAGCTTGCATCGGCTTTCTGACCTTTTGACCCTGGTATCATCATATAACTAAACGGAGGGAAAAAAGAAAATGGAACTCAGACAGCTGGAATATTTCCGGGAAATCGCGAATACGGGAAGCATCAATGAAGCGGCGAGAAAGCTCAATATGTCACAGCCGCCCCTCAGCTATCAGATCAGGCAGTTGGAAAATGAACTGAACGTGCAGCTGTTTGAGCGTACCCATAAAGGGGTGATCCTGACGGCGGCAGGTAAGCTTTTGTATGACCGTGCGGCGAGCCTTCTGGATTATGCCAGATCGACAGAGCTTGAGGTGTCCCAAACGGGTAAAAAAAGGGTTCTGAGAATCGGGATCACGCCGACGACGGTCGGCACAGTCATGCCGTTTATCGCAGAATTTTCAAAGAAAAATCCCGACGTGAATTTTGAGGTTCACGACGGGATCACGTATACGTTATATGATTATCTTCAGGAAGGGATCATCGATATTTCGGTTGTCCGCACGCCACTCCGGCTGGATGATGTGGAGTCCGCAGTCCTGCATTCGGAGCCGATGATCGCTGTCTCCAATCCGGAGATGCCTTCAGAAGGACGGAAATCGCTCATTCTTGAAGATTTAGTCCACAGACCGTTAATTCTCTACCGGCGCTATGAAAAGCTGATTATGGATGCATTTCACGTGCAGAATCTGGTTCCGGAGGTGTTCTGCCTGTGTGATGATGCCAGGGGCGCTACCCTTTGGGTGAAGGAAGGGCTTGCCACGGCGATCTTCCCGCAGTCCATGGAGCCGCTTTGCGAAGGGCTGACTTGTCAGGTGCTTGATGAACCGGATCTGGTGACGAAGATCCTTCTGATCTGGCAGAAGGGGCGGAAGCCGACGGCGGTAGTGCAGGATTTTATGGATGTCTGTCTGAAATAATTTAAACCGTATCAAAAATAATAATCCTTAGTTTATTTTTGATACGGTAAGTGAATTGTAAGACGGATTCTCCATGTTCTGGCAGGTGGAAGCGATAAACATCAGTATGATCGATTTACGAATTGTTTTTCGATTATACTGCTTTTTCAAAGTCTGCCCCTATACCCATTTTCACTTCAAATGTCGTTCCGCTATGCTTATTTGTATAAACTTCAATCGTTCCGTCATGAACCCGCACAACTTCTCGCACCATCGCAAGGCCAAGCCCCACACCTCCGAGTTCCCGGCTTCTTGACTTATCTACCCGGAAGAACGGTTCGAAGATCTGCTCCCTGAATGCTTCATCAATTCCATTTCCTGTATCCGAAACCGTCAGAACAACTTCGTTCTTCTTCCTTATTGCCGATACCGTAACGGATCCATTTTCCCGATTATATTTAATCGCATTTTCCACAAGATTATATAGCATTCTGTAAATCAGAATATCACTCCCTGTCAAAAACAATTCTTCATCAGCCTTTGCTCCTGTTCCCTGTGACTTCTGTATCAGTTCAACCTTTTTTTCCTGTGCCAGCGGTTCCAGATCTGTCAGCACTTCCTCGATCAGACTATGGAGCTCAATTCTGTCATTTCGCGATACGGTCTGTAATTCGCTCATATCCAAAAGCGTTCGGACCAACTTGCTAAGACGTTCATTCTGCTCCGTTACCATCTGAATTGTCTCTTCTGCCACTGCGGTACTCTCCGGATGTTCTGTTGTATGGTATAGATCCAGTTGTGCCTGGATTAAAGCCAGTGGAGTACGTAACTCATGTGCTGCATTTCCCGTAAACCGGCGCTGCGTCTCGAATGATTCCGAAAGCCGTATAAGCATCTTATTGTAAGATATGCGAAGTCTGTCCAGCTCTGCAATCTTATTCTCTTCGATCGTATAATCTTTCAGATTCTGTGCCTGAACTTTTTCCACTGTCTCTGAAAATTTCCTGAGTGGTTTCAATGCCCGTCCACTGATAAAATAAGTTGCTGCGCCGCCAAACAGCGCTACAATAGCAGTAATCAGAAGGCTTCTGCTTCTATAATCTGATTTGGAGTTATAAACCTTCATGGAAAACTGTGACACAAAGTCATCCCACTCATTATCCGGAATATCAATGTACACCGATTCCGGCTCTGTGCCCTGATCCGTGATAGACTCCTGAAGCGTATCGAAATAATAGACTCCGTTTTTATATAAGAAAAAGGTAAGACATCCGCATAATATGGTGATCAACACGGTTGTAAGAAGTGTTAATTTCCACTGGAGTGATATTTTCTTCATGCTTTGCTATTTCCCCCTATCTTATAGCCCTCACCGATTTTGTTCACGATTGGATCATATCCGAGTCCTGCTTTCAGTTTTTTTCTCAAAGAAGACATATGCACTCGGATGGAACCGCTAAAACTATCCACAGAAGAATCCCAGACATGCTCGATCAGTTCTTCCTGACTGACCGGTCTTCCCTGATTTAAAAGGAGATATTCCAAAATCCCATTTTCTTTTCTTGTCAACGCAACCGGGTTATCGTCTGCATATGCAACCCTTTCTCTCGTATCAAATCGAAGTTTTCCGCATTCCAGACAGATATTTTTTTGTATAAATTTTCTTCTTGTCAGGCTTCTCACGCGCGCTTCCAGCTCCTGCAGGTGAAATGGTTTTTCCATATAATCATTTGCACCGGAATCCAATCCTTCAACTTTATCTGCGATCTGACTTCTCGCAGACAGGATCAATACTTTTGTCTCTTCATTTTCTTTGCGAAGTTCCCGAAGGATCTCCATCCCATCCACCCCGGGCAGGTTAAGATCAAGCACGATCAGGTCATACAGTTCTGCATAGATCATCTCCAGTGCCTGCTCTCCGTCATTACACATATCCACCTCATAACCTGCCAGATGCAGACTTTTCGCGATCATATCACATAATTTCTTTTCATCTTCAACAACTAATAATCTCAATTTACTTTTCTCCATTTTCTTAACAGGAAATTTACATCCCATATTATATAATGTAGTCACTGAACGGTCAATAAGCCGACTTTGAGCAATAACATTGAAAGGAGCAGTTACTATTTACAGTAACAAGTGGTATCTTAATGAAATCAGAAAAAGCAACACAAATTTTTTTACTTGCAGCCGGTCTTGTATTTTTCCTTGCCGGGATTTACCGTGGAGAAGCTGCAACTGTACTCAGTAAGGCAATAAAATTATGTATGGAGTGTGTCGGAATTGGATAAGAAATTAAAATCAAACAAGAACTTCCTGGTTCGTTTCCGCGGATGGTTTCAGGCAGCTGCAACACTGCTGACCAATCTTCATATTCCGAATCTGTTTAAAGGGAAAATTTATCAGGGAAAGGTAAAAACAATATGTGTACCCGGACTGAACTGCTACTCTTGCCCGGCTGCCACAGGTGCCTGTCCGATTGGAGCTTTCCAGGCTGTAGTCGGTTCATCAAAATTCAAGTTCACCTACTACATCACCGGATTCTTTATCTTGCTGGGAGTTCTGTTAGGACGATTTATCTGCGGTTTTCTCTGTCCGTTTGGATGGTTTCAGGATTTGTTGCATAAAATTCCGGGTAAGAAACTGTCTACTGCAAAACTAAAACCCCTGCGGTATCTGAAATACGCGGTTCTGGCCGTTTTTGTTATACTGCTTCCGGCATTTGTGACTAATTCGCTGGGGATGGGCGATCCATTCTTCTGCAAATACATATGTCCACAAGGCGTACTTGAAGGTGCAATTCCACTGGCACTTGTTAATTCGGGAATCCGCGCGGCACTCGGGAATTTATTTACGTTTAAGTTTACAATCCTTGTACTTGTAATCATCTTAAGTATTTTGTTTTACCGCCCATTCTGTAAGTGGATCTGCCCGCTTGGTGCCATCTACTCGCTGTTTAACAAAATATCATTACTTAAGATTAAGGTGGATCCTGAAAAATGTGTTAACTGTCAAAAATGCAACCATGCCTGTAAAATGGATGTAAATGTAGTAGACACACCGGATCACCCGGAATGTATCCGATGTGGAGCATGTATGAAAGCCTGTCCGACAAATGCGATCTGCTATCATTACGGATTTTCAGGCAAGAAACAGGCTGACAATAAATAAGCAAAAATGAATCAAATGATATTCAAAAGGAGATTAAAAATCATGAAAAACAAAACAAGTAAAACAAATTCAATGAAATTAAAAAAGGTAATTGCGGCATCTCTTGCCGTTTTCATTCTTTTTGCATTCACAGGCTGTAAAACTTCATCCAGTTCCGCAACAACTGAAAGCTCAAAGCAGGAAGATACTTCCACAACAGATTCAAGCAGTTCGGGTGATCTGAATGAAAAGCTGAATGACCTTTACCAACAGGAAAACCAGATCTTTGCAGATCACAAAGATGTGTGGGACAAAGCATTTGGCTTTATGAGCAAGAACATTGACGATGATACCAAGAATGAAAACTATGCGGACTTTCTTGCAAATATAATAGAATCAAACAAAGATTCTTTCTCCGAAGAAGAATATGCTACTCTGAGTAAAGACATTGAAACGATCCGCGGTATTGAAGAAGAAATTGCAAAACTTGAAAAAGAAATTGCCGCAGCTGGTTCTTCCGGCAGTAGTTCCTCCGGCACAGATGACTCTACAGGTGTGTTTCACGGTTTCAAAGGGAAAGACCTGGATGGTAACGATGTAGATGAAAGCCTTTTCACCAAAAATAAAGTTACGGTTGTAAACTTCTGGTTCAGTGGATGCAAGCCTTGCGTTGAAGAACTTTCTAAACTGAATGAATTAAATGATACAATTAAGAAAATGGGCGGTGAAGTTGTTGGTATCAATACAGATACATTAGATGATAATCAGGATGGTATCAAAGAAGCGAAAGAAATCTTGAAGGCCAAGGGAGCTTCCTACAAAAACCTGACTTTCGACTCCGATTCAACAGTTGGAAAATATGCAGGAAACATTATGGCATTCCCGACAACAGTTCTCGTAGATAAAGACGGAAATATCGTTGGCGAACCTTTCATGGGCGGAATCGATGATCAATCAAACTACGAGCAATTAATGAAACAAATTCAGTCCATACTTGATCAGGAATAATTCATTTACTGAAGATGTATGCTAAATGAGGCTGTCGCATTAGTGCGGCAGCCCCTATTTTTTTGGTGTATCCCTATTTATCAGGATTCCATGTTTAACCTTCTGCTAGCTCTGAAGTGTTCCTAATGCTTTGTTTATGATTTAGGTAACATTCAAGCGTAGCAATACAATTCTCTGTTAGTATGTCTCGAAAATGCTTTGTTTCTTTTATGTATTGTATTTAAAAACTCATAACCTGCTCTTCGTCAAGTCTTTTAAGAATTTCGCATGCCAGCTTAACAGCGTTATCAAAGTCGCTATAAGCTGAAATTCCGTAATGTGTATGTGCATAGCGAACCGGAACTCCGATAACGATAACCGGAACCGCTTTTTCAGTCAGATGTATAGCTGCACCGTTGGTTGAACCGGCACTACGAACTGCATCCTGAACCGGGATGCCAAGTTTTTCTGCTAAATCAAGCGCATATCTTTGATAATGTGGATTGGTGATCATACGGGCATCAATGTGACGCAGCATCGGTCCTCGCTTGATAGCTGTCTGAACCATATACGACTCAACGCAGGTATCATCTGCCGGACAGCCTTCAAAAACAATTGCGATATCCGGCTTAATTACCTGTGCTGTTACAGTGGCACCGCGTACACCAACTTCTTCCTGTGCTGCACAAGCGCCAACAATATCCACATTCAGCTCCTGACCAGCCAGGGTATGCATAGTCTTAAGAATTGCCGCACATCCCAGACGGCAGTCAAAGCTTTTGCCAACCATCAGATCTGTGGTTTCTGAATATGTAAATGTCACATCCGGCACTACGGGTTCACCGATACGAATGCCGAACTTTTCAACCGCCTCTTCTTTAGAAACAGCGCCAACATCTACTGTGATATCTTTCATATCCAGAGGTGCTTTACGCTCCTGCTCTGTCATGAAATGCGGAGGCTTGCTGGCAGTAAGCCCCGGAATATATTCTCCGAACCGGTTGCGAACCAAGACTTTATGAGCCGGAATATTGTGGTTAACCCAACCTCCGATCTGAATGATGCGGAGAGTTCCGTTCGGGCAGATAGCCTGCACCATAAAACCAACCTCATCACTATGTGCGTCAAGCTGAACAACCGGACGTTTGCCGTTATTTTCTTTACGGCGGATATACAGGTTGCGCATGCGATCTTCTGTAATTTCTCCGAGTCCTTCTGCGTAAGGACGAATCGCTGCAACCACTTCATCTTCGAAACCGGATGTACCGTTTGCATTTGAAATTGCTGCAATCATTTCCAATGTTGTTTTTTTATCCATTATGACACCTCTTTATGAAAGTTTTACTTTCTTGAATTCTTCCATGAAATCAACAATATAGTTTGCTGTAGTCTCAAGCATTTCCTTGCCCCACTCTTCTGTAGCGGTACTCGGATGATCCGGTCCGATCCAGCCGTTGTCTGTTACATGCGGAGTATTGCGTATAATATCAACGTTAACTCCCTTGAACTCAACAGAACGGAAACCGGTTGTCTTCAGATTATCAGACAGGTGCTTAAACTGGAGTTCACCACCTATCTCACTCTTATCAACTAAAGACGGATCAATTCCAAGAATCGCAGCTGTTTCCTCACCACCGCCGTGGCCGCCTTTCCACGCCGGGTTCATATCCCATGCCATCAGCCACCAGTTAAGCATAGCCACCAGACAGCCCTTATCTTCGAATTCCATGCCAAGGCGTTCAATCATCTTGATGTTTCCGCCATGTCCGTTCAGGAAAACGAATTTTCTTGCGCCGTGACGATACAGACTCAGAAAAATCTGACGGCAAAATTGATAGAGTACCTCATTGTCAATATCAATTGTACCCGGATATGGAGCTAAACACTGGCAGGAACCATATGGAATGGTCGGAGCAATCAAAACATCACTTTTTTTCTCGATTTTCTCCAACAAATGCTCCGGAATCAGTGTGTCGGTTCCAAGCGGCATATGACGGCCGTGACACTCAATACTGCCGATAGAAATAAGTACCATATCGTTTTTTTCAAAATATTCTTGAGCTTTCGGCCAGGTCAAATTTGTAAGTCTCATAAGTTCTCTCCTTCCTACTATAATTATTCTTCTCAGCTGAAAATCGGACTATTCGGAAACCAGACAGTCCGACATCCATCAATTACTGCGTTGCTTCCTATTCCCCTTTAGGATTTTTTTATGACAATGCAGAATTTTTGAGCTACTCTTGATAACCCAAGTATAGTCCATGCAAATATGATTGTCAACAATTTCAACTTAATGTTAACAGCGGGAAAATAGTGCTTTCGTTTTTGCTAACAATCCACTATAATTATAATAAGTTTTTTGCTAACGGACAAAAGACATCCGTATAATTTTTTCTATTAATTAGTAAGGAAATGAAACATGCGAGAAATTGGCGGTATGTTCTACTATGAACCAAGCGTACCTATCGAAAACGGATACTTATTCTGAAAATTTTATGAGGTAAATATGCAGAAACAAAGAAAAACATCAAATACTACTACATCAGAAATTGTTCTTGAATCTCTGCGGGAGCAGATCATCAATGGAATCCTTCAGCCTCAAGAAAAACTGGTAGAGGCTGAAATTGCCCGGAAATTCGGACTCAGCCGAGGTCCTGTGCGCGAAGCACTCCGACAGCTCGCTGTCGAAGGTTTAGTCGATTACTGTCCTAACAAAGGATGTACAGTCGCACTGCTTTCTCCACAAGACGCTTATGAAGTCTTTTTTCTGCGCGGCAGCCTTGAAAAACTGGCAATCCAAAAAAGTAACTGCCTCCTTAGTGACTATAGTCTCATGATAATGGAAGCCAGTATTGAAGAATTTCGAAAGGCTATTCTCGAAGGCAATACTATGAAGGCTGTTCGTGCAGATGAGACATTCCACCTGCAGATCATTCGTTCTGCCCAGCTTAACCGACTGACCAAAATGTGGGAGCTGCTGAGTCCACTGAATGGTGCCATGTTCCTCTCGGTTCAAAATGCTAATCGCTTTGGACAGTTAAGCGGAGATGCTGAAATGCTTCAGAATGCCAAATGCTTAGAACCAAACACACCGGATCAAAATACCTCTTATAACGGAAGTGCTGCAGTATGGACACACCAATGTCTGTTGGAGGCCATCCGGATTAACGATCTCCAGACAACCTGTGATCTTCTGGATCAGCATTATGAAGAAACCGGCAGACGTGTATACAGACTTTCACTCATGAAAGAACAGAGCTTTTGATCCGTTTCATTAATAATGGTTTGAGGGGCAAACTTGAGGGTTTGGTTTGAAGGGTTCATAATATGTTTCTTTTGTCTTTTGGATCGACTTCATCACCAAGGATTTCTTTCATTTCATGTATAAGGATTATGCACAGTCCGTTTTTCATAAAACTTATTCTGTTTTTCAACTTCTGTGATATAATGCTTTATTATAATAATTCCCATGGACAAAATGAGGTGAACCAAGTGAAAAAGAAAACACTTGTGCCTCTTATCATTTTTTTACTGGGCATATGCCTTGTTAGTTTGATTGTATACAAAACAGACACCCACGAAAAAGAGCAGAGACACATAACAGCACAATTAAACGTAGCCACCTATGGCGAACGAATAAAGAATGAAATTACAAATGGAATTGAGATCACAGATACCTTGAAGCAAATCTTAATAAGTGAAGATGGCGAAATCCATCAGTTTGAAACAATTGCAGGAAATCTTATGTCTGATTCTATTGAAAGTGTACAGCTCGCTCCTAATGGTGTTGTTACAGATATTTATCCGGCTAATGAAAAGGAGGCAGGTAAGATTGATTTGATCCATGATAAAGACCGCGGAAAAATTTCCTGTTACGCAAGAGACAACCATACAATCATTACGCAGGGCCCCTTCAAATTAAAACAGGGAGGATATGGAATTGCAGTCCGCAATCCCGTATACCTGAAAGATAAAAACGGACATGAGTATTTCTGGGGATTTACTATTGTTATCCTGCGTGTTCCGGATATTTTTTCAGATTCAATCAGTGCACTTTCAAATTTTGGATACGAATACAAAATTTCAAAAACAGACGCTCCATGGAGTGATACTTATAAAGTGGTTTATCAATCAGATGGGCAAATAAATCGTCCTGTTTCTTATACATTTACAATAGGAGATGAAAACTGGAAATTTGAAGTAACTCCTAAAAGTGGATGGAGAAATGCCACATTACTGATAATCATCATCGGAATATTTCTTACAATAAGCCTTCTCCTGTCAGTTCTTACCAGAGTATGGTTAGTAGCAAAAGAACATAAGAAAAAGTTTCAGATACTGGCGCGCACAGATTCTCTTACAAATATTTATAACCGCTATGGATTTGATGAATTTGCAGAAAAAATGATTCAAAAAAATCCAAAAGCACATTTTGTGGCTGCGCTCCTTGATATCGATGATTTCAAGTTTATTAATGATATCTATGGACATAATTACGGAGACAGGGCACTAAAGAATCTTGCAGACAGCATGAAGACTTTTTTCCCATCCGATGCATTACTTGGAAGAAATGGTGGTGACGAATTCTGCATTCTTTTACCAAATTGTACCTTTGCAGAAGCAGATATACAGCTGCAGAAATTCACCAAACTTCCTAAATCATTCTCATACCATGGTAAGGAACATGCATTTTATATTTCTCTAGGATATGCAGAATATCCAACATTTGCATCCAATCGTTCACAACTCATGCGCTGCGCAGATGCCGCTCTTTATGAAATAAAGCTTCATGGAAAAAATGGATGTATGGTCTACAGAGAAGGACTTCGGTCAGGTGCCCGCAAACAGCTTGGATTCGCATTCAAGGATATCGCGGAACATCTTCCAGGTGCATTCATCATATACAGAGCTGACAAAGAAGATGATGAACTATTTTTTGCAAATGATGAATTTCTTCATATGTCAGGATATAAAGATATAGATGAACTGTTCAGACTTACTAAGAAAAGTTTTCGCAACTTGATCCGGGAAGATGAACAGCAGCAGATAGAATCAAGTATCTGGGAACAGATTGACAGTGGTAATGAAAATGACTATATTCACTTCCATCTTCGAAAAGCTGACGGAACTTATTTTTCTGTGCTTGATCATGGAAGAATTGTAGAGAACCCGCAATACGGAAAGGTATTTTACGTATTGTTCATGGATTGGAAAGATATGCATATTCGTTACAATGATAAATTCGCAAGATAATAAAATATTGCAAAAAAACAGAGCATATGATCTATTTTCATACGCTCTGTTTCGCAGTTTTCTTTGCTGCTTGAGGATTTTGCAGGATTTCTGCTATATACACAATTCATTGGCAAAAATCTTGTAAAATTCTGAAAGTCGGTACAAATTTTTCATCGGATAACATTTCTTTTTCTTTATCCATGTTCTACCTGCCTTTTACAGTTTCTTCACAAACAGACAGCGAATTGCATTTAATATGGTGATAATCATAACACCTACATCAGCAAAGATTACTGGAACTTTATTTCATTTTTAATTCAACAAACTTTTGTTTATCTCGTTCTTAAGTTCATCTTTATTCTCGTATGTTCTCACTATCGGAATCGTACTCTGTCTGTTCTACATAATCTGCGGAACA
>OLOC01000400.1_pt1 | contig 34258 bp, 29 predicted proteins | sample 1643111 | NCBI WGS metagenome assembly OLOC01 (sample SAMEA3136633, study PRJEB25190) | human gut metagenome
CGCCCACAATAACACTGACAAGCAATGCATATGGCAAATTCAGAATCGTTGTACCTATATAGCACAAAATTCCAATAATAAATGAATCCAACACTTTTCCAATGATAAATCCACCGAAGGTCTTATCTACATACTGAAGGTCACGAATGATATTATTTGTTGTTCTGGTACTGAACAGGCAGTACAGCAACCGCTTTCCCTGCGCAACGTAAGATTCTTTACCGTACAACAGATAAATAGATATCATGGCACCGATCAGAAAATTTTTCAAGAATACCAGAACCCCCAGGAATCCGGTAGAAAAGCTTGCAACCAGAAGATTTATTTTAGGCAGAAGATCATCCGTCAGCCAGGTTTCTGCTTTAGATGTTACGGCTGAGAAAATCATACTGGAGTTTTCCTCAAGATCCGGATAATTTTTCAGAAGATTCGTCAGCCATTTTTCTATATTATTAATATATCGTGGCAAATTGTCGATAATGTTTGTGATACTGTTGATCAGTTCCGGAATCAGCATAGATAACAACCCATAGATTACCAGCAAAAACAACAATAATGTAATAATAACACAAATCATCCGAATCGCATGGCGTACTTTATGAGTTGGATTCCAGTTTTTTTTCTCACAGATCCGATAAACCACACTGCGCTCCATAAAACGGATAACCGGCCATAGAACATATGATATTGCTGCTGCATATACAATTGGAGTAAGGATGGTATAAATCGTATTCAATCCCCTGGCAATTGATGCCGTATGAAAGATACCAAAATAAAATAACATACTGGCAGCTATAACACAAAATGCTGTGATTCCAATCTGGACATATTTCTTTCCCAAGAAGTTTTTCATCTGAACGCCTCCACGAGTTTTCTGTTAATAAACATATATTATCTATTATAGCACAGAATAAAATCCATGTATTAACTATTTATGACTTTTCTGTAAAGTCTTTATTTGATATACTTAAATAACTGTAAATTTATGTTATTCAAAGAATTTACAAATTTATTCTGATTTATACAATTATTCTGATATTTTATAATTGGAGGAACCATACAATGAAACTGCAACAATTAATGAGTTACACAAGACGTGCTATCGATGATTACAACATGATTCAGGACGGGGATAGAATTGCTATCGGTATATCGGGCGGAAAGGACAGTTTAACGCTTTTATACGCACTCCATGGACTACAACGCTACTATCCGAAAAAATTCGATCTGGAGGCAATTACGGTCGATCTGGGGCATCCTGATTTTGATGTGTCAGGCATTCACTCCCTGTGCGAAACCATGAGAGTTCCCTATACCGTGGTAAAAACCGAAATAGCCCGGATCGTGTTTGATGAAAGGAACGAAAAGAATCCATGCTCCCTGTGCGCAAAAATGCGCAAAGGTGCTTTAAACGACACGATAAAAAAACTGGGCTGCAATAAAATAGCTTATGCCCATCACAAGGATGATATTGTAGAAACCATGATGATGTCTCTGATCTACGAAGGGCATTTTTATTCTTTTCCTCCGATCACCCATCTTGACCGCACCGACCTTACGGTGATCCGCCCGCTGATGTATGTTTCTGAAGCAGATGTGAAAGGCTTCTGTAACAAATATCAGCTTCCTGTCGTAAAAAGCCCCTGTCCGGCAGACGGATATACAAAACGACAGTATGTAAAAGACCTGCTCCGAAAACTGAATCAGGAGAATCCCGGTGTAAAAGAGCGGATGTTTTCTGCAATTGTAAACGGCAACATTCCTGACTGGACACCAAAAATCCGCTGATTTACATATATGTGTAATAAATAAGCCCACATAACAGATCCTCTCACCTGTTATGCGGGCTTATTTATTATACTACACAATATACAGCTTCAGACAGTATAATAAAATTGTAACTGTGAAGGTACTGAACAGTTACATAAAATTTAGTAAATAGCTGTTTTATATCCCTTTTCTTTCAGCTGAATTGCATTTAACACCAGTTCTACAGAGCCATCTACTCCCATTTTACCACTGTCGATACACAGATCATAGGAATCTGCATCACCCCAACGTTTGCTGGTGTAGTAATTGTAATAGCTAGAACGTTTTTTATCTGTTTTGATGATACGATCTTTTGCTTTTGCATCTGTCAGATCATAAATTTTTGCAATTCTTCGAATACGCGTCTGCAGATCCGCGTGGAAAAATACGCTGAAACAGTTATCAAAATCTGCCAGTGCATAATCCGCGCAACGACCGATCATGATACAAGGTCCCTCAGCTGCGATTTTCTTGATAGTTTCAAACTGAGCCAGGAAAACTTTCTGATTAATTGGCATATCAGAGAATGCAGATGAAGTATAACCAAAAGAGTATGTATCCATAACCAGAGAATACAGAAAACTATTGGTTGGTTTTTCATCATGATTCTCAAAAAGTTCTTCGCAAAGTCCACTTTCCTTTGCTGCACGTTCCAGTAACTCTTTATCGTAACACTTGATACCTAACTCTTCTGCAAGGACTCTTCCAATTTGACGTCCGGCACTTCCGTACTGACGACCTATTGTAATAATGGTATTGGTCTTCATAGCAACCCCTCCCGTTCTTTTAATTTATTATAATTATTATAAAATAAAACAAATCAATTGTACAGTACCTATTTTCTTAAATTTTCTAACAAATCAGTAAAATATTCTGGTAATGGGGCTGAGAATTCAATATATTCATTCGTCCGTGGATGAACAAACCCTAAAACCATGGCATGAAGGCACTGCCCTTGCAGATGTTTGAACGGACACTTCGCCGGCCCATAGGTAATATCTCCCACAAGTGGATGACCGATGCTTGCCATATGCACGCGAATCTGATGAGTGCGCCCGGTCTCCAGCTGGCACTCGATAAAAGTGTATGCACCAAAACGTTCCAGCACCTTATAGTGCGTTACTGCAGGTTTTCCGTTTTTGTAGTTGATTGCCATCTTTTTCCGATCCGTGGCATGACGGCCAATAGGCCCTTCTACTGTTCCTTCATCTTCTTTCAGATTTCCATGTACCAGGGCGCGGTATTTTCTGGTGATTGAATGCTCTTTCAGCTGATCTGCCAGACTCTGATGTGCCATATCATTTTTACAGATCACAATAGCACCCGTTGTATCCATATCGATCCTGTGCACGATACCCGGACGCATCACTCCATTAATTCCGGAAAGATGTTCCTTGCAGTGAAACATTACTGCATTGACCACGGTATGGGTATAATGTCCGGCACTTGGATGAACTACCATCCCTTTGGGTTTATTGATGATCAGCACATCTTCATCTTCATACAAAATATCTAGTGGAATATCTTCCGGAAGAATGTCCGGACACTCCGGCTCCGGAAGTTCCAGCTTCACTGTATCGGAAAGCTGTACTTTATAATTTGCCTTTACCGTTTTTTCATTGACTGTCACATTTCCTTCTTTCAATAATTTCTGTAAATAGGATCGCGACTGATCCGGCAGCTGTTCAGAAAGAAATTTATCTATTCTTAAATTTTTCTGTTCCTCATCCGGTGTAAACGTATAGATTTCCACTATGCCTTAGACTCCTTTTTTCTGATGCTTAAGAACTCAAATTCGTCATCTTTATATATGAATAAAATGCTTACTGCAATACCAATAAAAGAAATTACCACAAAAATATCCGCTACATTGAATACCGGGAAATTAATCAGTGAAAAATAGAAAAAATCCACCACATATCCCAGGCGGAGCCGATCTATAAAGTTCCCCAGGGCTCCCGCTGTCAGAACTGATGCTATAATATGCAGCAATGTATAACGTCCGGTTTTCGGGCAACGATGCAAAAACCAGAATACCGCAGCCAGATAGATAATCGTCAGAATCACAAAAACAATTCTCTGATTCTGCAGAATGCCGAACGCAGCTCCACGGTTTTCCAGATAATGCAACCGGAAAATTCCCGGGATCAGTATGATATCACTCTGATCTTTCAGGTGATGCACAACGAGACTTTTGGTCCATTGATCCAGAAGTGTCAGAATCACCATAAGAATACAGTCCACTCCGATAAACTGTATGGTTTTCTTATTTTTCACCATCCCTTATTCTCCTTCGATCATATCTCCGTTAATAAACTGAATCGCATCCAGAATTTCTTCGTCTGTAACTGTTTTATCGATGTATGCCTGTCCGATCTTTTTGAGAAGAATAAACTTAATCCTTCCGTTATCCATCTTTTTATCCGACTTTGTCGTCTGTAATACAGCTTCATTATCCAGACCGTTAAAGAAAATCGGAAGATCAAATCCCACGTTCATATCACGGATCTCGTAGAATTCCTCTGTCGACAGACAACCTCTTTTGAAAGAAATATAGGCAGCGGCAATGGTTCCAAGTGCCACACACTGGCCATGAAGAAGTTCAAAATTCTTCAGTTTTTCCACTGCATGACCCACTGTATGTCCAAGATTCAACAGTGCACGTTCTCCCTGTTCCGTCGGATCACTTTCCACGACAGCAGCCTTGATCTCGCAGCATTTGCGAACCATTTTTACAAGAACCGGATAGATTCGTTCCTGAATCTCCGACATATGATTAATCGTCCACTCATAAAATCTGGCATCACGAATCAGACCTGATTTCAACACTTCTCCCATGCCACTGGCAAACTGATCTTCCGGAAGAGTTTTCAGCGTATTCAGATTCATATAGACGAGCCGCGGCTGATGGAATGCACCTACCATATTTTTATACTGTGCAAAATCCACACCTGTTTTTCCACCTACACTGCTGTCTACCTGAGCCAGAAGAGTCGTTGGAATCTGGATAAAGTCAATACCACGCAGATAGGTGGCAGCAGCATATCCGGTAAGATCTCCGGTAACGCCTCCGCCAAGTGCTGCCAGTACATCTTTTCTTGTATAGTGATGTTCGATCAGAAACGCATACACCTCTTTTACTGTATCCAGATTTTTAGAAGCTTCTCCCGCCGGGAAAGTATACAAATCAACCGTTACATCCAGTTCTTCCAGTGCCTTCTGTACTTCTTTCCCATACAGATTTCCCACTGTATCATCTGCTACAATGCAGATCTTGCCACAGGAAAGCTCCAGTTTCTTAACTGCATCCGCCAGTTTTGTAAAATCTTCTTCCCAGAGAATCTGGTAATCAAATTCTGTCTTTGCGCCTTCTCTGTATACGCGTAATTGTTTGCTCATAAAATTCTCCTCCAAAATAATCATCCTGTTTTATTTTTGTAGAAATACAGGATCGTATTTGAGAATACGTTATATATATTTCTGTACGGTAACACTGCACCGTCCTTTTTTTGTTGTTCCCGCCATTCCGTCATAGCGGAACTTTCCATATCCACGGACCGACACAATATCTTCCGGTTTTAAAGGATGTCCGTTAGATACAACCATTTTACCATTGACAAAAACTTTTCCGCCCTCGATCAATCCCAGCATACTACTTCTAGATGACGAAAATGCCAGAGCAATCATCGCATCCAGCCGTACTGAACTGACTGTTCCGTGGATCTCCTGAAACTGTGGTTTCGGAAGGTCGTCCGGATTCTCAACAGCGGACACTTTCACTGTTGTATGCCGGATTCTGATAATGTTCTGCATAAGAAATTCTTCCATCTGTGCATGGCAGAATACATACGCATCCTGGCCCTTGATCACTATATCCCCAAGTCTGGAGCGTTCGATTCCCAGATGAATCAGGGCACCCAGATAATCCCGATGAGTAAGCGCCTCACTGAATTTTCCGGAACAAGGCGAGATACGGATACACCGAATCGGATACATTGAAAGAAAAAGCTCTTCATTTTCCCCATAATCATAAGAAAGAGCATCAGGAAGAAATGCTGCTATCTGACGCTCTGCTTCTTCATAGCCACCGAAGGTACGGATCATAACACCCGCTTCCTCCGGTCGAAAGCTATGTACCATATGAAGTTCATTCAAATCCAGAAAATCCGTAAACACAGGAATCTCCCGATAATAGGCTGTTCTTGCCAGATCTGCCAGCCGCTTTCTGAACTGTACTTCCTGTTCTTTCATCTTAGAAGTTTGTCCGAACAGAAGGAACGTCAAAAGCGCCGCTTAATATTTCCTGGAAATCACCGGAAATTTCCACATTGGCTGGTGTCAGGATAAAAATATAACTGGAAATCTTCTGCAGACTTCCTGCGATAGAATAGCATGCACCGGAAGAAAAATCTATGATTCTCTGCGCCACATCTACATCAATACCTTCCAGATTCAGTACTACAGTACAACGGTCAATCAGAGTATCTGCGATCTCTCTGGTGTCTTCCATGGAAGAAGGTTTGATCACACAGACTTCCATCGTGCCATTTCCGCTGTTTTTCTTTCTCATCGGAGTGATCTTGCTGGATGCAGACGGAGTTGCCTGCTTTACAGTCTGTTTCGGAGCTTTTGTCTGCTTTGGTGCCACTTTTTTCTCAGGTTTTACATATTCAACTTCTTCATCTTCATCATCATCGTCATCCAGTTTTTTAAAGAAACGATGTTTCGGTTTTTCCTCGTCAAGGGCTTCCAGATCTTCATCATCGAAGAATTCATCATCATCGTCAAAATCATCATTTAAACGGATGGCATCTAAAAACTTATCTAAAACACTCATTTTTTATCTCCTATCTATTTTGTTTTGGAATAATCTCTCTCACCAAAAATACCGGTACCAACACGAACCATAGTGGCACCTTCTTCAACAGCTACCTGATAATCGTTCGTCATACCCATACTCAGAATATCCATATGTACATTATTCATGTTTTTACTGCTTATGTCAACACTTAATTGTTTCAATTTTCGGAAAACAAGCCGATTTTCTTCAGGATCCGGTACATATGGAGCAATTGTCATCAGTCCCTGAATCTGCACATACGGAAGCTTACAGATCTCCTCAATCAAAGACATGGTTTCTTCCACTGATACTCCAAACTTTGTTTCCTCCTGCGCAACATTCACTTCAATCAGGACAGGAATCACTCTCTGAATCTTTTCTCCCTCATGGTTGATTGTTTCTGCCAGACGCAGAGAATCCACAGAATGAATCAGTGCTGCTTTGTCTGCAATATATTTTACTTTATTCCTCTGCAGGTGCCCGATCAGATGCCATTCGAGATTTTTCGGAAGTTCTTCGTATTTGGTGCAAAGTTCCTGTACCTTATTTTCTCCGAAGATCGTCTGTCCTGCATCCATCGCCTCCCGAATCATGGAAATCGGTTTTGTCTTACTGACTGCGATCAGAGTTACTTCTTCCGGATTCCGACCGCTTTTTTCACAGGCTTTTCTGATCTCAGCTCGTACGTTCTGTAACTGTTCTGCTACCATACATTATTCTCCTTTGTAAGTCTTTATTTAAACAGAATATCGTCTTCTTTCACGGTATTTCCGTTTCTGACAATGTAATCAAACTGGGAAAGTCCATAGGTGGTACCTGTCTCAACTATACAATATTCATCATTTTGTTCAATCATGACGATTTTCCTGAAAACAGCATAGCCTTTATTAATACAATACACACCTTCTAATGCTTTCTTTTCTTTTATTTCATAAACAGACTGGCTGTCAGGCTTCAAAATCACATCTCCGTCCTGAAAAGTATCCATATCCACATAATAGTAATCATCGTCTTCCTGATAAATCGTAGCCTTGACAAATTCAGAGGAATCATCTTTTCCCCTTCTGGTAACCTTTCGGTAGAAGCCGGCATTACCATCTTCTTCATCAGTAGCAATGTATTCTTTCGGAATCACATAAAAGTTCTTTTTCACAATGGAACTGAGCGGAATCTTTAATCCTGTCTGTGTGTTTGTTACCAATTCAATATTCAGAAAGCGATCACCACTATAGCGAATCATTCCACGGCTGAATGTGATCTTGCCGTAATAATTGCCGTCTTCACCGGTAACAATGGTCAGTAAACCTGTCTGCGTGGCATCATCTTTTAAAAACTTCACTCGGATCGTCTTTTTTTCTGCCAGTGAAACAATCTGATCTGTGCTCAGCGGTATCACTACTGACCAGGTCTCACTGGTTATCAGTTTATACACAGGATCCCCGGAGGATACCTTTCGTTCTTTCTGAAGATTGGTAATCTGATAGTTTTTCTTACTGAAAAGATCTGACGTCAGCTGATCTGCTGTAATCCCTTCGTAGCCATCCACTGCATAAACAACGATACCATCCTGTGCTGCCCGGTAAATTGTCTGTCCATTGGCCGTCTGCGTAGTTTCCGTGGAGTCATCCGTCTGAAGACCACTGTACTGGAGAATAGATCCCTCCAGCTCGTATTTGTAATTATAAACATCATAAAAGTTGTCACTGTCATATGTGGAGGCAAATCCTGCAATGGAAGAGCGGATTCCGGCATAATCCTGTTCGGTCAGTTCATTGACTGCAGCCTGTGCCGGAGTGTCCCCCAGAGTATAGACTGCTCCGGATTTTCCAACTTTACTGTTCTCTCTTGCATAATAGGTGATATAACCGGCGGCATTCGTATTTACCACAGATTCTTCACGGATTGCCAGTGCTGTATATGTCTTATTATTGGATAAGGGACCTGCGGTCACCTGATAGGACTGAATATGATCTGCAGTAAGATACAGAATGACCGTAATTACCATATACACAAAAAGTGCCCCAAAGATAAAGGTTCCTATATTTAACGGGATCTTACGAAACCATCCGGATATTTTATTTTTCCTTTTTGTAGTCATGAAAACACTCCCCTTCGTTTTTCTGACTTATACTCATATAAAATTATTCTATCATCCCTCTGACGAATACACAAGAAAAAAAATATGCATATTCTGTGAAATCGTGGAAATACTGGAGATAACGAAAAAAACAGGAGGTTGATCAAATTAAGATGAAAGGTTTGGATTATACAGCACTGATACTGACAATCACAGGCGCAATTAACTGGGGGCTGGTAGGACTGTTCAAATTCGATCTGGTTGCTTTCTTATTCGGCAATTTATCCTGGCTTTCCAGGATCATCTATATCCTGGTTGGATTAAGCGGTCTGTACCTTTGCACCTTTTTCAGTCGTCTCGCCGACACTAACCCGTAAGCTGCGGATAACTATGAAAAACACGTTCCGCGAGTTTCTCATAGTTATCGCGGCAGTCGCCAGGGTTGCGTGCATGCACGGACTTTGGCTCGTTACTCGCGTAAAACATGAAAAGAGGGTCGCCAACAGGCAACCCTCTTTTCATCTGCTACAGTTTTACAAGGCAATGATGATATCATCCTGAAATTCAGCAGGTAATTCTTCTTTATCCATGGAAACACTTAATACAAAATTAATTTTATATGCCTCGGAAATATCTTTTAACTGATGCAGTGCATCGGTAATATCTTTTCCTTCCAATTTTGCATTTTTCAGGAAGCTGTCCAGATACATTTCCTGAAGATCATGATCCTGAGATACAATACCACATACAAAACCGATGAATTCATCTGCATTTTTAATCGGATATCCGGATACATCGATCAGACGAATTTTATTGTTCAGTTCATACATATGTTTGGAACTTTTATCCAGATATACAATGTTACCTTCAGCAGCTTTAATGGCTCCGTTCACTTTATCTAAAAGCTGCTTAGTTTTTCCTTTACCTTTTTTGCCTACAATTAATTGAACCATAGCAGTTTCCTCCTTTGATTTCTGGTATATATTACCAAAAAGTACTGTTCTGTTGTTGTAATTATAGAATATTTCACCAAGAAATACAATGGTAAATTTGAAAAAATCTGAAAAATTTCAAAAAAAACAGGAAATAAACGCACAACACCTGGTGCATTTCTTTCCTGTTTCTGATATTTTTGAAAATCAGCTGATTCTACTGATTGATCGCAGAAAGCAACTGATTCATATACGTGTACAGATTCGTCTTATTTGCCGCGTGAAGAACAATAGAAATATACGGTTCCCCATAGGCATTCTGGCTCAACAGTGCCAGACAGGAGCCTGCATCTGATGTTGTACCGGTCTTACCGCCAAGCACCGTCACATTCTTCGGTGCCGTCACCTGACGGGTCAGATACTGATCGGTAGCATCCAGATGAAAAGTTACTTCCTGCTCACCTCTGTTACAGGTAAGATTATAAGAACTAAGCTGTGCAATCTCCAGAAAATGTGGATACGTCATCGCTTCCTGTAACATCAGATAAATATCGTATACTGTTGTATAATGATTTTCATCCTGCAGTCCTGAAGGATTGGCAAAATGTGTATTGGTTGCACCAAGCTCCAGTGCTTCCTGATTCATCATTTCCACAAACTGATCCACGCTTCCGCCGATATGCTGTGCTATAGCAACCGCAGCATCATTCCCGGAATAGATCAGCAGACCATGAAGAAGTTCATCCAGTGTTACCTGATCTCCTTCCTGAAAGCCAATCTCTGTGGAACCGGATTCCTGGTTCAGAGCCTCTGCCGGAATTGTCACTATGTCGTCCATATTCCCATGCTTAAATGCCAGAATCGCTGTCATAATTTTTGTGATACTCGCCGGATATGATTTTTCATGAATATTCTGAGCAAACATCACAGATTCATGATCCAGATCGAAAAGACCGGCTTTTGTCGTATCACTGATCGCAACACCTTCCAGACTCATATTTCCGGAGGAAACTGCATATGACGAGGCAAAGGAATCGGCTTTCTGTGTACTGATTTCTGCACCATGTGTACCGTACATCTCTTCTTTTACCGAATAAGCTGAAGTCATATCCAGCTGTGAAGAGCGGCGGAGAAGTATGAGTGCGGTAATTCCCACACCAAAAAACAGAATCAGAATCCCTGTAAGAATCAGCGTATCCCGATACTTTTTTTTGATAGGTTTCAATAATCGTTTTCTATTTTTTATACATTTCACGCCAGTCAAGTTCTCCTCTTTCCAGGGATTTGATCAGAAGTTCCGCTGTGGCAAGATTTGTTGCCAGCGGTATAATATGTGTATCACATAAACGGAAAATCTTATATGCATCCGGTTCATGCTTTTTCTCCTGATATGGTCCGCAAAGGAAAATCACCAGATCCATCTGATTCTGTTCAATCATAGATGCCATCTGCTGTTCGCCGCCCACATGTCCCGCATGAAGTTTATGGACGTCCAGATTCGTAGCCTCCTCAATCAGACGCCCGGATGTCCCGGTGGCATAAAGCTGATGCTTGCTGAGGATTCCTCTGTATGCAATACAAAAATTCTGAAGCAGTTTTTTCTTAGATTCGTGTGCGATGAAGCCAATGTTCATTTTTTTCTCCTCCCAAATATCTTCTGTTTTGCAAACCTACGTTTAATACCAGACCCATACCAATATACAGACTGACCAGAGATGTCAGACCATAACTTACAAAGGGAAGCGGTGTTCCTGTGTTTGGAAGAACGCCAGTGGCTACACAGATGTTCAGAAAACTCTGGAAGCCGACGACGCCTGCTACGCCGCAACATATAATCTTACCGGACAGGTCCTTGGCCTTTCTGCTTGTAATTATACATTCAACCACAATGAGGAACAAGAGTAATATGATAAAAACGCTTCCGATGAACCCAAGTTCTTCACCTGCAACCGCAAAGATAAAGTCTGTCTGAATCTGAGTAACAAAATTTCCTTTATTTGCAGAGGAAACTTTATTGTTATTATATCCTTTTCCGGTAAGTTCACCGGAACCAATAGCTGTAATTGAATTTTGCTGCTGGATAACATCATCTTTATAGGTCTCGTCTTCCGGATACATCCAGGACATGATTCTGTCTTTCTGATAGGAGTCAATAATCTTGATATCTGTCTGTGTGATCAGAATGAATGCCACAATAACCAGCGGAATGGCAACTCCCAGAATACCACCAATGATCTTATAACTCAGTCCTGCCACATACATCATCAGACAGAATATAATCGTAACAGTGATCGTGTTTTTCAGATCCGGCTGAATCTTTATTAAAACCAACGGCACTGCAAGGAGCACTATGGAAGCCAGAATAGTCTTACAGGTATTCAGGGTATCTTCGTGATCCATCAGAAACCGGGCAAAAAACATGATCAGCAAGATCTTCGAAAGTTCGGTCGGCTGAAAACGTATAAAGCCAAGATCCAACCATCGGGTAGCACCACCTGCAGAATCCCCAAAGAACCGAACGATCAGCAGCATTATAATGTTTACCCCGTAGATGATCCAGTAAAAATTCAACAGCCAGCTGTAGTCCATCAAAGAAACTACAACCATCACCACGAGACCAAGAATCACACCGATCAGCTGTCTCGACTGCAGAGAAGCTTTTGCACTTCCCACCAGCAGCACTCCGATTCCGCTGATCATCAGAAGCCAGATGATCAGCCGGAAATTATAATTTTTCAATCTGTAAAGTTTAAACATGTTAAGATCCTGTATCCTTTCTGGATTTTAACGGTATATCTGCTGTGAGAACGGGTGGTGACTGATGAAAACAGATTGTCACCTTTCCTGCATCAACAGGTATGTATTTTCCCGCAGCTTTTATCATATCGTTTTTTAACATCTGCATCGTCTGAGGTGAGCAGCTCACCCGATCCGATATGAGAAGCAGTTTGAGTCTGTCTTTTGCAATGGTGCCAGAGGCTTTCCGTTTTTTGCCGAAGATACTCATTGCTTCCCTCCTATCTGCCAAACAATCGTCCCAAAATTCCTTTTTTCACATCGAGATCCTGGAAGGGGACTTCTTCACCAAGAAGCCGATGACAGATATTGAGATAAGCCTGTCCGCACAGACCTGGCTTGCCTGCCAGAGGTTCTCCCTGATTCGTAGCAATTACAACCTGTTCGTCATCAGGGAGGATACCGATCAGAGGTACTGCCAGAATATCCGACACATCCTCCACGGACATCATATCTCCCCGTTTTACCATATCCATGCGGAGGCGATTAATAATCAGACGGATATCTCTCAGATCCTCCGCTTCCAGAAGACCAATGATCCGATCCGCATCACGAATCGCTGAAACCTCCGGTGTTGTCACTACCAGAGCTTTGGTAGCTCCGGCGATGGCATTCCGAAATCCCTGCTCAATTCCTGCCGGACAGTCCAACAGGATGTAATCAAACTGTTTTTTCAGTTCCTCACATAATTTTTTCATCTGCTCCGGTGTAACAGAGGTTTTATCTCTGGTCTGTGCAGATGGAAGCAAAAACAGATTGGGATACCGTTTATCCCTGATCAGCGCCTGTTTTAATCGGCAGTTTCCTTCGATGACATCTACGAGATTATACACAATTCGGTTTTCGAGTCCCAGTACCACATCCAGATTTCGAAGGCCGATATCTGTATCTACCAGAACTACTTTTTTATCCAGTGCCGCAAGTCCGGTACCGATATTGGCAGCAGTTGTCGTCTTACCGACCCCGCCTTTTCCGGATGTAACAACAATTACTTCACTCATATCCAATCCTCCTGATATTTGTTCATATTGTCTGTCTTTTGCATCTCGATCAGTCTGTACCTGCGTTGGAATTGCTGGCTGTACTTGCCTGTCCGGTAAGAATCTCTGTTTCATCTTTCAGTCCGAAGTAATAGTTCAGAATATCCTTTGCCACCAGTTCGGAGTTTGTTGACGCATAACCGTTTGCAATACGGATTGCCCACGCAATCTGTGGTTTATCTGCCGGTGCATAACCGATAAATAAACTGTGGTTTGCACGGTTTTTACTCTGCTGTGCTGTACCGGTTTTACCTGCAAGTGTAACGTTCAGATCCTGGAAAATACCCCAGTTGGATTTGGTAATAACGCCTTCCATACCGACATGGACATCATCCCAGATCCCCTGACTCAGTTCCACATGATCAATCATTTCCGGAGTATAATCTTCAATCAGATTTCCATCGGAATCTGTTGATTTATCTAACAGTGAAAGATTATATACATTACCACTGCTCGCCAGAACCGTTGCATACCTGGCAAGCTGAGACGTGGTATAACTGTGAGTACCCTGTCCGATAGCGGACGGGATTGGCAGTTCGTTGGAAACCTGTGGCGATGCTTCAGAAATCTCCAGCCCGGACTTTTTATCCAGCCCAAGCAGATTCGCATACTTAATCAGCTGCTGCATCGCTGTATTATCATTAAATGTTCCTTCTGCATTCTGTCCAAGACGATAAGCGGTTTCACTGAAAAATACGTTACAGGAATTGGCAATACCATCCCTGATAGAAAGTGCACCATGTCCGCTCAGCAACCAGCAGTTCAGTGGTGCTCCCTGCAGTTTATCAAATCGGCCACCACAGTAAATGTAGTCATTATCTGTAATAACTCCTTCTGACAGACCGGCAATCGCTGTTACCGGTTTAAATGTAGAACCTGGTGCCGTACGTTCCTGTGTCGCCTTATTATAAAATGGTGTAGACAAATCTTTATTCAGTTTTCTGTAATAATCTGTATCCATATTGTTAGCAAGACGATTATTATCATATCCCGGATAAGATACACATGCCAGTGTCTCTCCGGTGGACGGATCTGTGATAACAACAGAACCGGAACAAGGATCCAGCGCCAGCTGCGCCGGTGTGATTTCCAGAGAACTGATCTTATGAAGCATCAGATCCATCGCAGAAAGATTTCCGGCTTTGAAGTTCTGATAGTCCTCATCATCGGTGGAAAGGACTCCCTGTTCATACAGTACTGTACACAGCTGCTTTCCTGTAATTTCATCGTCCAGAAGCAGATATTTGTATAACATCTTACTGAAGTCCTGATCCGTAGACAGATAATCTGAAATATATGCAGATAGTTCCTGGTATACTTCTGTGGAATCCAGATATGTGTTTTTATCTGAAAACTTGGAAATATCGATCCAGTTCTGGCTTGCCGCATAGGTAAGATATTCCTGAAGAGAAATTGTCTCATCTTTCGTCCATGCCTTGTACATCTCATCATTCTTATCGATGGATGTCTCAGAAAGAATACCTGTTTTGTCCATCAGCAGATCATTGACAATATAGCTGACATATCCCTTCATCTCCTCGCTGAGGTCTTTATATGGTTTTGTATCACTTCCGGTCAGCTGTTCGTCCACTTTCTGGAAGATTTCTTCCTGCTTCCGTTCCAGTGCTGCCGCAATCTTCTGCTCAGTCTCAGAGGCGTCTGCTGCCGTAAAATGATCGATATCGATTACGGAATTATTTAACAGCGCATAATACACATCATAGATTGGGATCGGGATCGTGGATGCATCGGTATTTTCATCTGCTTTGAAAGTCTTGATGTTCTGGATATTGGCTACCAGCACACCGGCAATCTTCTGTTCAAGCACCTTGTAGCAGGCAATCTGCAGATCTTTATCGATAGTAAGATATACATTATTGCCCTGTACCGGATCTTTTTTGGAATCTTCACCGATCTGTAACACTTTTCCGTAATAATCTACATATACTTTTTCCGATCCGTCTTTTCCCTGAAGCGTCGACTCCATAACCTTCTCCAGACCGGATTTTCCTACAATAGAAGTAGTACTGTAACCTGCATCCGGATTCTCTGTCCGCAGATCTGCAAGTTCGTCCGAAGAAATCTTTCCGGTATATCCAAGAAGCGGTGCAAAATAAATACTGTCGGTATAGACACGCACGGAATCTTCCTGTACATCCACACCTTCCAGCAGACTCTTGTTTTCCTGGATCGCAGCTACCGTATTTTCAGAAGCATCGGTTGCGATCGTTACCGGAATATATTTTCGGAAACTGGTTGTGGAAAGTGCATATCTTACCGATATAATCTTCAGTGTCTCTTCTTTTGTCAGCTGCTCCGGAAGACCGGCTTCCTGCGCTTTTTTCAGTTCCGAAGCCTTATAGTCACTGTGATCATATGGAATTTCATATCGTTTCAGCATATCTTCTACCATCTGCTGAGCGGAAGCATTTGCCTCCTCTGTTGTCAGATCGTCAATATAACTGTGTCCATACACATCCGCTTTAAAACGTGACAGTGTCGTACCTTCCACATCATAACTGTAGTTTCCGGAACTGTCGACACTAATACGGAAATCACTGCTGATAGAATCTCCGTTGCTTTCGATAATCTGGATAATCTTGTAGATTTCTCCATTCAGGCTGCGGTTTTTTTCTGTATTATTTGCATAGTCACCACTGTCTTCCAGTGTGATCGAATAGGACAGTTCGTTGGAAGCAAGCACCTGACCGTTTCGATCGTAGATATTTCCTCGGGTGCTTTTCAGTGTTCTCGTTTTTGTCGTCATAATACTGAAGTTGTCCGCATATTCCTGTCCATGGATGATCTGCAGAGAAAACAGGCGGTGAATCAATACCATACTCAGAGCTGCGAAAATAAAAATCAGCACTGTAGTCCGTGGAATAATAAATTTTTTATGTCTTTTTTTTGGTCGTCTCATCAAGGTAACTTGGGTCCCTCCCATTCATTTTCCGTAAGCCAGCGGTTTAATCGATAGAGCGGTCGGTATAAAACTGCCGTAAGCAGTACTGTATATACCATCTCCGGAAGAATAATATGCTGCAGATAGCTGAAAAAATCCAGCCGGCCACGGAGCATAAACTGCAATCCGTATACAAGTACTCCATATGCGATATCACTGCCGGCAACCAGTACCATTGGCACTTTTACATCTTCATCAAAAAAGATTTTATACAGAAAGCCATTGCAAAATCCAATATACATGTAAATAAGGGCATAAAAGCCAATCATACTTCCATAAAAAATATCAATCAGGAGACCGCAGAAAAATCCTACGAATATTCCTTCCTTTTTTCCTCTCATAAATCCAAACGATACTGTGAGGATCAAAAGCAGATTGGGAACGATGGAAGCGATGGACAGTGTCTGGAACACGGTTCCCTGTAAGACAAATGCCAGCAGAATCAATACCGCCAGAATCAGCTTTCTTCTCATTGTTCATCCTCCTGTGCATCCTGCGTCGGATCCGGTGTCGGAGTTGTGCTGTCATCTGATGTCTGTGATTCCTCCGAAGTCACATCCTCTGTCTTCTGCTGCTTCAGTTCCTTGATAACCAGGACTTCCTGAATATCATTAAAATCCACTGCCGGAATGATCGTACCGCTTTTGGTCAGTTTATTGGCATCTGTAGAAACCTCACTGATATAACCGATCAGAATTCCTTTTAAAAATTTGTTACTGACAGAAGAGGTTACGATTTTATCTCCCTCCTGTACCTGATCTTCTTTATCTGTCAACTGAATAAAACGGATCTTACCGTCGTCCATCATCTGCAGATCTCCCGTTACCATACAGTTCTGAGAAATGGATGTGACAGTTGCACTGACATTACTGCTGTCATCAATGATCGAACGAACCGTAGCCCAATGTGCCCCGGTTTCCGTAACGATTCCTACCAGACCACCATCCGCGATAACATTCATATCCACCGCAATACCATCTGAACTTCCCCGGTTGATCAGGAACGTGCTGTACCAGTTACCGGTATCTTTTCCGATCACCTGCGCAGCGACTTTCTCAAACTCCGAATAGTCTGTGTCCAGGTTATACAATGTTCTCAGACGATCCAGTTCTTCCTGGTCCTGAGACAGTGTGGTGTTTTTAGCCTGAAGTTCATCCACCTGTTTCTGAAGCTTTTCATTCTCCGCAGACAGCTTTTTCATACTCTGGAATCCGTTTTTCTGATCCGTCATCCAGTTTCCCACTTCATTAATCCCATTCTGAAAAGGAACAATCACATAACCCAGGACATTACGCACCGGCGCAAAAGAAAAACTGGTTGAAAGAGACAGGACGATCAGTCCGAGACACAGGATTGTCATCATAGTTATCAGATGTTTTGTTTTCATTTTATATTGGTTCTTTTTTTTCATGACAGCTCCTTATTTCTGTTTTTTGGGAGTGAAAGCCCAGTGATGAAGTGCATCGTGGGTGATAATTTCTTTCAGCCCATAGATCGTACACAGTTCATAATAATGTGACAGCAGGATCGGGCAGCCGATCTGCCTGGACAGAACCCTGTCAATATATGGCAGATGTGTACTGCCACCGGTAAGATAGATCCCTTCTGATAAGATCACTTTATGTATCTGCGGTGGAATACGCTCCAGAAAAGCCCGAATCTCTGTGATGATCTCACAAATCGCCGGAGTGATCGCCTCATTTACTGCCGGAGAGGTAATCACACGTTCTCTCGGCAAACCGCTCACACAGTCAATACCGATGATTTTTCTCGCATCCTTCGTATCTTTTTCCAGATTTGCAAGAGATACTTTCAATCTTCCGGCTGTACGTTCGCTGATAGAAAAATTAAGCTTTCTGCGGATCGTTGTCAGGATATCCTGTGTCAGACGGTCACCGCCTACGGGTATCACCTTACTGATGATCACACGGGTATCTGCAATAACAGAAATCTCTGTTGTAGCTGCTCCAATGTTTACGATCATGGATCCCTTGGTACGCATGATCGGAATACCAAGCGCCAGTGCATCTGCAATCGGACGTTCCACCAGAAGTACCTTACTTTGTCTGAGCTGTCCGGTATGGGCGATACTGTAATATGCACGCTTTTCTATCTCTGTCATATCTACCGGAACAGCAAAATAAATCACCGGGTGCCGCCCAACGCTGCGTCCGGTCTTGTCCAGCAGCAGTTGAAGCATGATCTCCAGGTGACTGATGTTTGCGATCATACCATTGAGCATCGGAGAAGATACCTTTACATTTGTCGGATTCTTTTCGTATATTTCATATGCTTCATCTCCAACGGCAAGTACAGTATCTTTGTTGCGAATGGCAATCATATTTTTCTCTTTTAAGATTTCATTACTGTTCTGAGAGTAAATCTTGATCATATTACTGCCCAGGTCAATTCCATATACATGGTTTTTAAACATAAATGCATATCCCTTCTGTTTTGCATATCCCAACATAACGGTTCACCGCTTTCACCGAACCGCTATATTCCGGCAATATCTCTGTCAGGAAAGCAACCCCTCCTGTCGAAAGCTGAAATACTGCTGATCCCCTATCACAATATGATCCAGAAGTGGAATATCTACCAGTGCTCCGGCTTCCCATACTCTTTTTGTAAAAAGAAGATCGTCTTTGCTTGGTTCCGGATTACCGCTGGGATGATTATGCACTAGGATCATATAGACAGCCCGGTGACGAAAGGCCGCAAGGATGAGATCTCTTGGCGATACCAGAGAAGAATTAACTGTTCCTCTCGAGATCACTTCGTCACCTAAAAACTGATTTTTTGTATTTAACATCGTACAAATCATCTGCTCCTGCTCTTCATGCCGCATCCGTTCCATATAATACGCTGCAATTGTGTCCGGACTGTGAAAATCCAGAAGTTTTCCGGCTTCTCTGGTTGCAATCCGCTTGGATAATTCTCCAATACATTTGATCTGTACGGCTTTTACCTGGCCGATTCCCCGAATCTGCATCAGATCTTCCATGGAAAGATGATAGATTCCAAGCAGACCCTGTTCGTTTTGTCCAAGATGCAAAACCTCATCGGCCAGTTGTACAGAGGAGCTTCCACGGGTACCGGATCGTAGAACAACAGCCAGAAGTTCGCTGTCTGTCAGCTTCTCCGGTCCGGAATGAAGACATTTTTCATATGGGCGTTCGTCCGGCGGAAGTTCCTGAATACGTTGTGAATATTTCATAAATAGCTCTCCTTGCCAGGATCTCTTCAGGCTGAGAGCGAAAGTCTGTTTGCCAGACTTTGATTTATCTTATCATAAATTTTCTGTGAATTCAAGATTCCTGATTTATAAGCAATATTTTTTACAGACAGCCTCGGCCACCCGCAGACCGTCCATTGCAGCTGAAGTAATCCCACCGGCATAGCCGGCACCTTCTCCACAGGGATAAAACCCCCGGACATTACTTTCCATCTGCTCGTTTCGAGAGATCCGGACCGGAGAAGAGGTTCTGCTCTCCACACCGGAAAGGATTGCATCCGGTCGGTCAAATCCATGAATCTTTCTTCCACAGGCAGCGATTCCAAGATCCAGCGATTCTGCCAGAAAATCCGGGAAGATCTCACGCAGATTACTCATAGCATATCTTCCACGGATGCATGGTTCAACTTCACCAAAAGCTTTTGTCTCTTTTCTTTCATGAAAATCACCATAGGTCTGTACGGGAATCCTGCCTTCATGAAGCTGATAAGCTTTCTGCTCCAGATACCGCTGAAAGAATATTCCCGCCAGTGGATTCTGATCCAGTTCAGCCGCAAGAGCATCTTCTCCCATCCGCTGCAGATACTCCATTCCATACGTCACATAATCCTGCGGTGAAACCGTTACGATCATAGCACTATTTGCATTCCGACTGTCCCGTGCCTGATAACTCATACCGTTGACCGCAAGATAACCTTTTTCAGAAGAAGCATCCACTACATAACCACCCGGGCACATGCAGAACGAATAGATTCCTCTTCCGTTTTCCAGCTGATGTGTCAGTTTATAGCTGGCAGCACCAAGTTCTTTCACTTTCGGTTGTCCATATTGGCTCAGATTGATCATCTTCTGCGGATGTTCGATACGCACACCTACCGCAAACGATTTTGCTTCCATATAGATCCCATGTCTTTTTAACATAGAAAAGGTATCTCTGGCACTGTGTCCGACAGCCGCAATACAGACCTGTGTTTCTATCCACTCATTCCGGTTCAGTTGGATCCGACAGATCTTTCCATCGCAGATATCCAGATCTGTTACCTGTTTTGTAAAACAGAATCTCCCTCCCATCTGTTCAATCTGTTCCCGCAACGATGTGACGATACCAATCAGCTGATCCGTACCAAGATGGGGTTTCTGTTCATATAAAATGTTGTCCGGTGCGCCTCCCTGAACAAAAATCTCCAATACTTTTCTATGTCTTCCCACCGGATCCTTTACCAGAGTATTCAATTTGCCATCCGAAAATGTACCGGCGCCCCCTTCACCGAACTGCACATTGCTGTTCGGGTCCAAAATACCGTCTTTCCAGTACTGATCAACCGTTTTCTTTCGTTCTGATGCTTTCTCTCCACGCTCATAAACAACCGGTCGAAGTCCTGCTTTTGCGAGTGCCCATGCGCAAAACAATCCTGCCGGACCACTTCCGATGACAACCGGCGGCTGTTTTAGTTTCTCAGTTCCTCCTGCAGGAAATTGATATTCCGTTTTGTTTGTTAACATAACATTTTTATCGTTAACCTTTTGCATGCGATGAAGGATTTTCCGTTCCTTTGGGGTATCCACATCAACCACATAAACAAATTTCAAATCCGGCTTTTTCCGTGCATCCAGGGATCGGCGTACAATCTTCCAAGAAGAAAGCTCTTCTTTTTTTATCTTTAACTGCTGACAGATTTTCTTCTCCAGTGCATCCGGAGTATGATCCACCGGCAATTTTAACTGTGAAATACGAATCATAATATTTTCCCTTCCCTGGCCGCAGCTTTTCCGGCAACTGCTCCGCTCGACCATGCCCACTGTAGATTATATCCACCACATGGACCATCCACATCGATCACTTCTCCGGCAAAATAAACTCCCGGATAGAGACGGGATTCTAAGTGGTCCGTCAGTTCTTCCGGATCCACACCTCCGGAACAGATCTGTGCCTGTCGCAGTGCGTATGCTCCTTTTACCGATATCTGCCAGTCTTTTAATTTCTCTGCGATCTTTTCCGGTTCATAAGTTTTCTTTACCAGAACATCTATTATCTTCTTCGGAAGCAGTCCGATCAGTAATTCCTGTGGATTCTTATAAGTGCCATTCTGCCGTTGTCTGTCTGCCAGATATTGTACGAGTTCTTCTTTTGTCAGCTTTGGCATCAGATCCAGATGATAAACAGCTGTTTTTCCTTCCGCAGCCCCACGCACTGCATAACGGCTCAGCTGAAAAACACTGATTCCGGATATTCCATATTCCGTAAATAAAATCTCTCCCTGTTCCTGTCCGATGATTTTTCCGTTCACTTCCAAAATGACGCGGCCATCCATCCGGCTTCCTGCCCATTTCGGATAATAATTGTCTTTTCCACGGATTCCACACAACGACGGTAACGGTTTCACTATTGCGTGTCCCAGTTTTTCGGCCAGTGCATAACCTGTTGCACTGCTTCCCTCCACATTTGACGCCGGACTTCCGCAGGCTATGATCACGCTGTCACAGGGGTACTGCCAGGTAGCTGTCTTCACCAGATACCGGTCATCTTCCCGGAGAATATCTGTCACCTCTTCCGTAGTTTTTATCTTCACTTTCTGATGTCTTGCTTCCATCTCAAGAACCTGTGCAACACCTGCTGCCTGATCGCTGTACGGATATACCCAGCCACCCCGGTCTTTTATATAGATCCCAAGTTCCGAAAAGAATGCCAGTGTATCTTCTAATGGATACTGTGTAATGATTTTCCATGGGAAATCCGGCTGGCTGCTCCGATATCGGGAAGGTTCCTGTACAAGATTTGTCAGATTACATCGTCCGTTTCCTGTTGCAAGAATCTTTTTCCCGGGTTTCTCATTGTGTTCTAAAAGCGTAACCGCGGCTCCCGCCCGGGCGGCCTGGATCGCTGCCATCATTCCGGAAGCCCCACCGCCTATGATCACAACTCTTTTCATGGAAGTTCTACCAGTCCTTTTTCATATAGTTTCTGCAAGCTCATCATAATACCAAGTTTTGCATGCTGCCAGGTCAGTCCGCCCTGAAAATATACCGCATACGGAGGCTTGATCGGTCCGTCCGCACTCAGTTCAATAGATGAACCCTGTACGAATGCACCTGCTGCCATGATCACATCGCTGTCATATCCCGGCATCGCCCAGGGTTCAGGATCCACATAGCTGTCGATCGGCGCTGCTGCCTGGATGCCTTTACAAAAAGCAATTACTTTTTCCGGTGCTCCGAAGGTGACTGCCTGAATGATATCGTGGCGGCTCTCCGTACTGTTCGGAACTACTGCAAAGCCAAGACGTTCATACACGTTGGCTGCAAAAATCGCACCTTTCAGAGCCGCTGCCGTAACTGTTGGTGCAAGGAAAAATCCCTGATAGAAAGACTGATTTACGCCCAGTGTTGCCCCTACCTCTTTTCCAAGTCCCGGAGAAGTCAGGCGGTATGCTGCGTTGTCTACATATTCTTTCTTTCCTGCAATATAACCGCCGATCGGAGCCAGTCCACCACCTGGATTCTTGATCAGAGAACCTACTATCAGATCTGCTCCCACATCTGTAGGCTCTATCGTTTCTACAAACTCACCATAACAGTTATCCACCATGCAGATCACATCCTGTTTGATCTCTTTTATAAAATCAATCAACTGTCCGATCCTTGCTACAGAAAGTGTAGGTCTGGTCTGGTATCCTTTGGAACGCTGGATAGTTACCAGTTTTGTTTTCTCATTGATTGCTTTTCTGATATTTTCAAAATCAAAAGAACCATCTTCCAGCAGATCCACCTGTCGATAGGAAACCCCGTATTCCGCCAGAGAACCGTTTGATGGCCGGATACCGATCACTTCTTCCAAAGTATCATATGGCTTTCCTACCGGAGAGAGAAGTTCATCTCCCGGACGCAGGTTACCTGCCAGTGCAACAGCAAGCGCATGGGTTCCGCAGGCAATCTGTGGACGTACCAGAGCGGATTCTGTATGGAATGTAGCCGCGTAAATCTCCTCGAGGGTATCTCTTCCCACATCGTTATATCCGTAACCGCTGGAAGCATACAGGCAGGCTTCACTGGCACGACACTGCTGCATGGCATGAACCACCTTCAACTGATTATACTCTGCCACACGATCGATCTCCTCAAATCGTTGTTTCAGACTCTCAGCAATTTCCTGTCCGAAAGAATAGACTTTCCCATCAATTCCCATTTCTTTGTACATTTCTTTTGTTATTGCCGTATCCATAATTTTCTGTTTTTCCTTTCATGCATATCTTATAATTTATTTAGAATTTTTCACACTCACCTGATTATTTTTTTCTCTCTTAATGAAGCAAGCATGGCATCCAGAATCACCTGTGCATCATACCCAAAATCCTGCTTGTCAAACCATTCCACCTGACGTTCTCTCTTAAACCAGGTGATCTGCCGCTTGGCAAAATGTCTGGTATCCCGTTTTAATACATAAATCGCTTCTTCCAGCGACCAGGTACCATCCAGATAAGAAAGAATTTCTTTATATCCCAGTCCCTGCATGGACACCATTCCTTTATGATAGCCCATTTTTTTCAGTGTTTTCACTTCATCGATCAATCCATCGGCAAGCATCTGGTCAATTCTGGCATCGATTCGTTCATACAGACGGGTTCTTTCATCATTTAACACAAAATACGCCAGATTATATGGGGACTCTTTCTGGCGCTGCTCCTCATTATGCTGAGAAATCGGCTTTCCCGTCTGCCGGTAATATTCCAGTGCACGGATCACCCGTTTTACATTGTTTGCATGAATCGCCGCCGCAGATGCAGGATCCACAGCAGCAAGCATCTCATGAAGCACCTGCGCTCCCTCAGTCTTTGCTTTTTCTTCCAGCATCTGCCGATAAGTCGTATCCTCTCCATGCACAGTGAAATCAATATCTCCGGTTACTGCCTGGATATAGAATCCGGTACCGCCCACCAGTACAGGAATCCGCCCGCGGTCATAGATTCCTTTCATGGCTTCTTTTGCCATCTGTTGAAACCGTACCACATTAAATTCTTCATCCGGCTCCAGACAGTCCACCAGATGATGGGGGACTCCCTGCATCTCCTCCGGTCGGATCTTTGCGGAACCGATATCCATATGACGATAGACCTGCATGGAATCCGCGGAGATAATTTCCCCGTTCACCGCTTTTGCCAGTGCAATGGAAAGGCTTGTTTTTCCTACTGCAGTAGGACCTGTTAATATAATCAAAGGTTTCTTCACTCTGTTCACCTACACAATCCGCTTAAATTTCTTTTCCAGTTCGTATTTGCTCATGGAAATAATGGTCGGTCGGCCATGGGGACAGTTATACGGATTCTCCAACTGCAACAGTTCATCGATCAGTGCTTCTGTCTCCCGAAGCGATAACTTCTGATTTCCCTTCACCGCTGCCTTACACGCCATGGTCGCCATCCGATCCGAAAGGACATCCAGCGTTTTTGAGGATGGATCCTCCTCCAGATGATCCAGTACTTCAATAAAAAATCCCTGTTCTGTCATTCCGAACAGATTCTGCGGCACTGCCCGGATACTGTATTCCCTTCCTCCAAAGGATTCAATCTCAAACCCAAGGGTTTTAAAAATATTCTGATACTTTTTCATTTTCTCCTGTTCTTCCAGATTCAGAGAAATGATGATCGGCGGGCTGACGATCTGTGAACTTACATTCCGTTCTTTCATTTCTTTTACGATTCGTTCATACAACACTTTTTCGTGAGCCGCATGCTGGTCAATGATATACAATTTATCTTCCATCTGTACCAGCCAGTACGTATCAAAAACCTGTCCGATGATCTTGTGATGTTTTTTTGCTTCCGGACTTAGCAGTTTTCCGTCGAAAAGATCCATCTGTTCAGCCTTCTGAACACCCGGAGCAGCTATATTGTCTCTTCTGTCTGAAACGACTTGTCCTGCCTGCAAATTCGGATTCTGCTTCGCCGGATTCTCATTCCTGTATCCAGTCTCACGCTTTTCTCCGTAACATCCCGTTCCCTGCTCCCTTACAACCGATCCTTTGTGAGTTTCTTCACCGGAAGCTGCCACTGCTACTGTCCTGTCAGCTATCGGGTTAGCCGCTTTCGCACGTTTTTTCAACTCTTCCGGCTGTACTTTCTGCTGCATCTGATATCCTCTCGGCTGTTCGATCTGCCGGCGCTGTACCTCAAAAGGTTCCGGTGCTTTATCCCGGTTCGCAGGACGTACCGCCAAACGGTCTTTTCCAATCGTCACCTGTGGAATCAGTTCTTTGTGCTGCAGACCCTGTATAATTGTCTGATAAATCTGTCGGTAGATCAGTTCCTGATCAGAAAAACGTACTTCCATCTTGGTCGGATGCACATTGACATCCACATCAGAGCCTTTGATCTGAATATGAAGACAGGTAAACGGATATTTATGCTGCATCATAAACGTATGATAAGCATCTTCCACTGCTTTTGTCACGATCTTACTCTTTACATATCGTCCATTGACATAATAATTTTCAAAATTACGGTTTCCCCTGGAAATTACCGGTTTCCCGATAAATCCATCGATTCGGATCGTCTCTTCCCGGTCTTTTGTATGGATCTCAATCAGTTCCCTGGTAATATCTCTCCCGTAGATCTGATAAATCGCTTCTTTCAGATTATTATTTCCGGAAGTATGCAGTTTCGTCTGACCGTTTTGCATATATTTGAAAGAAATATGCGGATGCGACAGTGCCAGCTGTTCGATAAAACTGCTGATATAACCGGCTTCTGTAGTCGGTGTCTTTAAGAATTTTGCCCTTGCAGGCGTATTATAAAACAGATCCCGTATCAGGAAAGTCGTTCCGTCCGGCGCACCGATCTCCTCCATTCCCTTTTCCATACCGCCCTCAATCTGATAGCGGACTCCGATCAGCTGTTCATGGGGTTTTGTGATCAGTTCCACACGGGAAACAGCAGCAATACTCGACAGCGCCTCGCCACGAAATCCAAGAGAAGAAATCAACGAAAGATCTTCCACTTTACGGATCTTGCTGGTCGCATGACGAAGGAATGCCAGCGGAACCTGTTCTTTTTCAATACCTGTACCATTATCGGTGATACGGATAAATGTGGTACCGCCTTCCTTGATCTCCACAGTAATCGCACTGGCTCCCGCATCAATGGCATTTTCCACCAGTTCTTTTACAACCGAAGAAGGGCGCTCCACCACCTCTCCTGCTGCAATCTTATCAATTGTACTCTGATCCAAGACTGAAATCTGTCGTTTCATCGATCTATTTCCTTCCTAAGCTATAACATCTGCTATATTTCGTTTACCAGCGATTTTTTAATTTATTCTGTAACCGATATAACGTATTCATCGCATCCATCGGTGTCAGCATCGTAATATCCAGATTTTTTAGTTCCTCTATGATATCCTGATCCTGTACCGTATCAAACAGGGAAATCTGTTCCAGATCCACTTCATCATAATGTACGGCTTTCGGTTTTGTCTTTCTGGAATTCTCTGCCAGATCTTTAAATGTACTTGTGATATCCGTATGTACCAGTTCATCCACCAGTTCTTTTGCACGATCCAGAACACTATCCGGAACACCTGCAAGCTTTGCCACCTGGATACCATAACTTTTATCGGCACCACCTTTTACGATTTTTCGTAAAAATACGATATCATCGCCCCGTTCTTTCACCGCGATACAGTAATTATTAACACCCGGAATCTTTCCTTCCAGCTCTGTCAGTTCGTGATAGTGGGTAGCAAACAGAGTCTTTGCCCCCAGAAGTTTTGTATTACTGATGTGTTCAATAACTGCCCAGGCAATGGACAGCCCGTCAAAGGTACTGGTTCCACGGCCAATCTCATCCAGGATCAACAGACTTTTCGCAGTCGCATTGCGAAGAATATTGGCCACCTCTGTCATCTCCACCATGAACGTACTCTGTCCGCTGGCCAGGTCGTCCGAAGCTCCGACACGGGTGAAAATCCGGTCTACCACACCAATCTTTGCTTTTTCTGCCGGAACAAAAGAACCAATCTGCGCCATCAAAACGATCAGGGCAGTCTGCCGCATATAAGTGGATTTTCCTGCCATGTTCGGTCCGGTGATCACGGAGACACGCTTGCTGCCGTTGTCCAGATAGGTATCATTTGCAATAAACATATCGTTGTTGATCATCTTTTCAACAACCGGGTGGCGGCCATTTTTGATGTCGATCACACCTTTTGTATTGACCGTTGGGCGTACATAGTTATTGCGCTGGGCGACCACGGATAACGATGCATAGACATCCAGCTGCGCGATGGCTTTCGCTGTCTCCTGGATTCGCGGAATCTGTGCAGCCAGTTCTTCTCTCACCTGACAGAACAGATCGTATTCCAGGGCAAATAATTTATCTTCCGCGCCGAGGATCATATCTTCCAATTCTTTTAGCTTCGGTGTGATATAACGCTCGGCATTGGTCAATGTCTGTTTTCTTGTATAGTATTCCGGCACCAGATCTTTAAAACTGTTCGTCACTTCAAGATAATAGCCAAAGACTTTATTATATTTGATCTTCAGATTCCGAATACCGGTTTTTTCTTTTTCTTCTGCTTCCAGCTGTGCCAGCCAGGATTTCCCCTGGGTTTTGGAATTCCGATAGGTATCTACCTGTTCATTATAGCCTTCCCGGATGATCCCGCCTTCTTTGACTGCCAGTGGTGGATCTTCCGTAATGGAGGCTTCTAACAGTGTATACAGATCTTCCAGGCCATCCATCTGTTCGTTAATGCGTACCAGCAGCGGACTCGTAAAGTTCGCCAGCAGATTCTTAATATGAGGAATCATTTCCAGAGACATTTTAAATGCCAGCAGATCTCTCGGGTTCGCAGAACGATAACTGATCCGACTGACCAGACGTTCCAGGTCATATACCGGATTCAGGTATTCCCGGATCTCCTCGCGAAGCATCGCCTGCATGTTCAGTTCCGTTACCGCATCCAGTCGTTCGTTGATCGCATCTGCATCGATCAATGGCTGTTCCACAAAGCTTCGCAGCATACGGGCTCCCATGGCAGTTTTCGTCTTATCCAACACCCACAAAAGAGAGCCGCGTTTCTGTTTTTCCCGCAGGGTCTCCACCAGTTCCAGATTTCTTCTCGAAGAACTGTCGATAACCATATAGCGGTCTGTAGTATACGGGATAATTTTATTCATATGCTCCATGGTATTTTTCTGGGTATCCAGAAGATACCGGAACAGGGAACCGGCTGCGATCACACCGCTGTCATAATCAGCCAGTCCCAGCCCCTCAAGAGAGGAAATCTTAAAATGCTCCAGTAATGTCTGCTTACACAGATCATCTCCAAAATACCAGGATTCCAGTGCAAACACAGAGATATGCAGACGGTTCCTCAGGTCGTCCACATCCACACCGGAGACCAGAAAAGCATCATTACAGATGATTTCTGCCGGAAGGAACTTATTGATCTCATCCCAGAGTTTCCGCTCCTCATCAATCTCTGTCACATAGCAATCACCGGTTGTGATATCTGCAGTGGATACCCCAAAATGATCTCCCACACATACGATGGCCATCAGATAATTATTCTTTCCTTCATCCAGTTCCTGCATATTAAGATTCGTTCCCGGTGTCACAACACGGGTCACTTCTCTTTTTACGATTCCCTTTGCCGTTTTCGGATCCTCTACCTGTTCGCAGATGGCTACTTTATACCCTTTATCGATCAGACGATTGATATATGTTTCTGCTGCGTGATACGGAATCCCGCACATCGGAGCCCGTTCAGAAAGACCACAGTCTTTGCCGGTAAGTGTAAGTTCCAGTTCACGGGAGACAGTTTTCGCATCCTCAAAAAACATTTCATAAAAGTCCCCAAGACGATAAAAAAGAATCGAATCTTTATACGCACATTTTGTCTGACAGTAATGGACCATCATCGGCGATAATGACCTGCTGTCTTGCGGAAGTCCCAGTTTTATAAGGGTTTCCGGTGTTATTCCAGCCTCTTCAAATACATTTGTTGATATTTTTGAGTTCAAATTATAAAATACCTCTTTCTAATCCATTGTATCATTCTCTTCCACGTTCATCTTCCTGTAAATCATTTTCCATGATTTTACTGTTATTTACAGGGATAATACATGACACTCCGTACTATATTAGCATTTTGATAATTAACTTTCAAGATTGCTTCACCGACCATTTTCGAAATTTTTACGATTTATCCCGGAAACAGGCATTTGAAAAGGGCCAGTCCATCACGACTGACCCTCTGTTTATTGAATATAGCTTCCAAAAAACTCTTTTAATCAAAATAAATTGTCTTACCGCTCTTTGCAGACTCATAGATTGCTTCCAGTACACGGGTAACCACTGCAGCCTGTGCAGGTTTTACTACCTGTTCAGCTCCGTCAGCAACGATGTGGTAGAACAGTTCCTGTTCATAATCCCCTGCCGGTTTTTCTTCTCCTGAGAAGAATGCTACTCCTTCGCCGGATAATGCCGGTTTCTCTACTACCTGTTTATTGTGGTGGATGTAGTTGATCCGCAGGCCGTCTTTCATATCTGCTCCGGCTTTTGTTCCGCACAGACTTGTCTTGGCCTCATCAACTTCCAGTGTGTTCAGTGCCCAGGCTGCTTCCAGCTCGATCACTGCACCGTTTTTCATACGGATGAATCCGAAAGCGGAATCTTCTACACTGAATTCCTTCGGATCCCAGTCTCCAAAGGCATTTCCCTGATTGGTCTGGTCAGCCAGCTTGTGGAAGGTCTGTCCTGTTACAGACTCTACTTCATAGTTATCCATCATCCATAAGGTCAGATCCAGTGCATGGGTTCCAATATCGATCAGCGGACCGCCGCCCTGTTCTTCTTCATTTAAGAATACACCCCAGGTAGGAACTGCTCTTCTTCTGAGTGCATGGGCTTTTGCAAAGTAGATCTCTCCCAGTTCGTCAGCCTTGCACATCTCCTTCAGAAACAGGGAGTCTGGACGGTAACGGTTCTGGTATCCGATGTTCAGGATTCTGCCTGTTTTCTCTGAAGTCTCCACCATCTTCTGTGCTTCTGCATAATTCTTTGCCATCGGTTTTTCACACATAACATCTTTTCCTGCTTCCATGGCTGCGATAGAGATCTCTGCATGGGAGCGGTTCGGTGTGGTTACATATACAACATCCAGGTCCTCTTTGATAAGCTCCTGATAGTCTTCAAATACTTTTGCATCTTCTGTACCATATTCTTTTTTTGCTTTCTCTGCACGCTCTCTGATGATGTCACAGAAAGCTACGATCTCATAGAGACCACTTTTCTTCATAGCCGGAAGGTGTTTTCCGTTGGCGATTCCTCCGCATCCTACGATTCCTGCTTTTAATTTTCTCATGGTATTATCTCCTTTATATTCCGTAGTAACTATTCAGTAGTCACTATCCCGCGAGATGTTTTGGCATGAATACGCCAAAATTCCGAGGCATACAAGCAAAAATGCCAGCACCGAAGGTGATTTCATATGCATTTTTGCCTGTAACTGTGAAGGTACTGAACAGTTACCTGTAGTCAATAAATTTTATAGTCAAGCGGATATTCGCAATCCGCTTCGCAGTTTATTCGATCAAATCACGAACTGTTCCAGATATCTCTTGCTGAGGATCAAAGAATTCTCAACCTTTTCCTTGGAATCTTCAAAGGCCTTGTCCTCGACCTCAATGCATGTATAACCGTCATATCCGATATCCGTAAGTGCTGATACATATTTCCCCCAGTCCACATCTCCGAGTCCCGGGAGCTTCGGTGACATGTATTCCAGCGGATATGCCATGATACCGCAGGATTCCAGCTTGTCTTTGTAGATCTTGATGTCCTTGTAGTGGACATGGAAGATCTTATCTTTGAACTCATAAAGCGGGCGGATATAGTCGATCATCTGCCAGATAAAGTGGGATGGATCGTAGTTGATGCCCAGATGGTCACTGTCCAGGATCCGGAATACCTCTCTCCAGATCGGCGGTGTTGTCATCAGGTTCTGTCCTCCCGGCCACTGGTCCTCGCCGAAAAGCATCGGGCAGTTTTCGATGGCGACCTTCACGTCACATTCCTCAGCCAGTTTTATGATCGGCGGCCAGATCTCTTTTACCAGTTCCAAGTTTTCCTGTACATTTTTGGTCTGGTCCCTTCCGATAAATGTGGTGACCATGCCCACACCTAATTTCTTACTTGCAAGGATCACCTGTTTCAGGTGTTCCACAGCGGCTGCGCTTTTCTCTTTATCTGCCGCCATCACGTTTGGATAATAGGCCAGTGACGAGATCTCCACTCCTGATTTTTTTGCATATTCCACGATATGCTCTGCATATGTATCATCCTGGTTGACCCGTTCTGCATCGATATGGCTTACACCGGCATATCTTCTTTCTGCTTTTTCCTGTGGCCAGCATGCCACTTCCACACATTCAAATCCCTGCTCAGACGCAAAATCCATCATCTCTTCATAGGTCCAGCTGTCAAGGATCGCTGTAACAAACCCAAGTTTCATAGGAATGCCCTCCTGTTTCTTTCTGTCTCTGTATATCTGTATTATTTCTCACATGGAGTTGGTGTGAACTCTCCGCCTCTGCACCATTTCAGATAGTTCAGTGCGTGGAGCTGTCCGGTCATCTCCAGTTCTCCGTTGTATACCGGATCATGATATCCCTCGATACAGATATCGTCCTCATATCCGTTGCTTCTTAAGATAGAAATGATATCTCTCCAGTTTGTGTCACCAAATCCAGGCATACGGTGCCATACGAACGGAACTGCTCCGGAGATTCCGCCGTGTCTTACTGCATCCCAGTCGATGGTCGCATCTTTTCCATGTACATGGACGATCTTTTTGCACCATTTTCTCAGCTCTGCCACAGGGTCGATCAGCTGTACCATCTGGTGGGTCGGCTCCCATTCCAGACCGAAGTTGTCATTCTTTACTTCCTCAAACATCACTTCCCAGGCTTTCGGGTTGAAACCGATGTTGCAGGTGGCATGTTCCCAGCTTCCATCCATCAGGCAGTTTTCAATACCCAGTTTCACACCTTTTTCTTCTGCAAGGTCTGCCAGTTCACGGAACACTTTTCCGAACTCTTCGTATGCGGATTCTACCGGTTTTCCTTCCCAGGCTCCTGCAAAGGTGCTTACATGGGTAGCTCCGAATTTTTCAGCAGTGCAGATCACCTTTTCCAGTGTCTTTCTGTGCTCTGCGTACTGGATCGGGTTACAGTAATATCCGAGTGTAGTGATCTTAGAATCTGTTCCTGCAAGGAGTTTGTCTGTGGTCAGTGCCAGTTTGTCAAGATCTGTTCCTTCCAGTGACATATGGAAATTAAGAGAAAATGTTTCGAATCCTTTTCCAACAAATCCTTTCAACCATTCTTCTGCAACGGGTCCCGGCACGCAGGTTCCGATTTTAATCTGTTTCATACTTTTTTCCTCCTGTTCTGTTACATGCACTCTCGGAGAACATGTACAACTGGTTTCAATTTTTATGTTATATATGTTCTGCTTATGATTTCTATCTATAGTTATTCAGTATCTTCTTAGTTACACCTGATCCTGAAATTCGATCACCTGGTTTGTCTCCGCTGACCGGAAGATCGCTTCCATCAGTTTCATCACGCGCATCACCTGGAACAGTTTGATCTCAGGTTCTGCTCCGTCCCGGATCACTGCAACTACATTTCTGTGGAAGTCTGCAATATCTCCGGATACTTTTGGTAAGTCTTCTTTCACAATAGTATCTTCCCGTCTCGGTGCCATGGTCTTTGTCAGACCGGCTGCTGTCTTAACCGGTACTACCGTCTCTTCCGTCATACCGGTCTTACGGATGATCTCACCGTTTAACTGCCAGTCCCGGATCACTGCGGTACCGTCTTCTCCCAGTACATACCATCTCGGCAGGGAAATATAATTGTTGGTGCCGACTTCCACCAGGACTTCCGTTCCACCTTCAAATGTCAGGATAGCAGTGAAGCCATCGTCCACTTCCTGGTTGGTGACATTGGTAAGTGATGCGTACACGGTCTCGATCTTTCTGTCACCATACATATATAAGATCTGATCCAGCAGATGTACGCCCCAGTCCAGAACCATTCCGCCACCATGGACCTTTTCTTTTCTCCAGTCGCCCGGGATACCTCTTGAACCATGGACACGGCTCTCGATCCGGAAGACATGTCCCAGTTTCTGCTCCTCTACCAGCTTTTTGATGATCAGGAAATCATCATCCCACCGTCTGTTCTGGTGTACAGTAAGTAATTTTCCTGTCTCTTTGGCTGCATTTTCCATCTCCAGCAGATCTGCGGAAGATAATGTCACCGGTTTTTCCGATATTACATTCTTCCCTGCATGCATGGCACGAATGGCGATGGGTTTGTGGCAGTCATTCGGAGTAGCGATCAGAACCACATCGATATCCGGATCTGCCAGCATGGCTTCTTCTGTTTCATATACAAAAAAGCCCTTCTCCTTCGCTTCTTCTCTCTTTTCTTCCTTGATGTCATAGATGCCACCGATTACAGCTTCCGGAACATTGGAAAGGATCTCCGTATGCCATCTGCCCAT
>OLOC01000405.1_pt1 | contig 34037 bp, 19 predicted proteins | sample 1643111 | NCBI WGS metagenome assembly OLOC01 (sample SAMEA3136633, study PRJEB25190) | human gut metagenome
ACGCAAAATTTACTCGCAAATCACTCTTGTTCAATTATGCGGTATTGCCTTAATTATTTTAGGGGAACAAAAATATGATCAAACGCATTATTTCCTGTATTGTAAGCACGGTCATCGTGCTCGGTGCCACCATCGCGTATGACCGCACGCCTGCATGCCGCATTGCCGTGATGGAGCAGGTGCCGACACAGCTGGCTTCCGTTCTGCCGCGTGCTGCCTCCTATGAACTGGAGCTGCGTACGGAGGAAGGCAACCGCAGCTACACGGTCAACTGCCATGACAAGGACGGCAGCACCTTCCGCTCCTACACCATGCAGACCGTGGAAGGCGAGGAAGAACCGCTCAATTTCACCTACACGGACTACACCTACGACGAAAACGGCAACTGCACAGATGCTGTCACCACCGACAAGACCAACAACTCCACCTCGGAGTATCGCCGCAGCTATGACGACAAAAACCGCGTTCTGCGCACGGAAAACTACGAGGACGGCGAACTTTCGGTCTCCTCCGAGACGGTTTACACCGAGGTTGACAACGGTCAGTCCTCTGCCGTCAACACGGTTTACGACGCAGACGGCAACGAGCTGATGGTCGTCCGCATGGGCATGAACACCAACGGCGACGTGCTGTCCTCCCGCACCTACGAGGGCGAGGACAATATCACCTCCTCCACCGACAACCGCTACGACAGTCAGGGACGGCTCATCCAGTCGGTCACCGTAGACGAGAGCGGCGTCGTGTTCGAGGTGCTCACCGTGTACTCGGTGGACGGCAAAACGCAGACCACCCGCTCGACCATCGAAGGCGGCACCCTCTCGACCGATACCCGTACCTTTGATGATAACGGCAATCTGGTCTCCATGCACCAGACCGACAGCGACGGCTACGCAAGCGATACCACTTATACACAGTTTAAGTGACCTGTCGCGGAACTTTAATCCGCAGTGAAAACCACCCGTTCGGGTGGTTTTTCCTTTTTTCGGACATACTATTTATCAGCTATACACCGACCATTTCTCCCTATTTGTCGGTTTTCCGCTAAACTCCTGCAAAATTCCTGTCTGGATATTGCTTTTTCTCGGTCAAACCGCTATAATCGCTATATGCGTATCAAGACTGTGTCAACAGAGCACAGCTATAGAGAAATAGATCGGAGGTGCGCTATGCGCATCATTATTGTAGGCTGCGGCAAAGTCGGCTCGGAGCTGGCAGGACAGCTCAGCGCAGCCGGACACGACCTGACACTGGTTGACCTGTCCGAACGCCGTCTGGAGGAACTGTCCAACACACACGACCTTGCTACAGTAAAGGGCAGCGGCACCAGCTATCACGTTCTGCGTGAAGCCGGCGTGCAGGATACCGACTTGCTCATCGCCGTTACCGCCCATGACGAAATCAATCTGCTTTCCTGTCTGATCGCCCGCAAGGCATCCGGCTGCCACGCCATTGCGCGTGTGCGCGATCCGGAATATGTATCCGACCTCGGCTTTATCCGCGATGAGCTGGGTATTTCGATGGTCATCAACCCCGAGCTGTCCACCGCGCGTGTTGTTTCGCGTCTGATCCGCTTCCCGTCGGCCATCCGCGTCAGCACGTTTGCCCGCGGACGCATCGAGCTGCTCGACCTCAAAATCCCGCACGAGTCCCGCCTGGACGGTATGGCGGTCTGCGAGGTCAATCCGCTGCTCCGCACGGACGTGCTGCTGTGTATGGTCCGCCGCGACGGTCAGACCTATATTCCCAAGGGCGACTTCATCCTGCGCGAAAACGACAACATCACGGTTATCATTCCGCCGCACGAGCAGAGCGAATTTTTCGAGAAGGTCGGTTTGCCGGTCAAGCGCATTTCCTCTGCGATGCTGGTCGGCGGCGGCAAAATCTCGTACTTTCTTGCGAAAATCCTGCTGAATTCCGGCATTGCAGTCAAGATTATCGAAAACAAACTCGAACGCTGCGAAGCACTGTCCGAAATGCTCCCGAACGCGACCATCATCTACGGCGACGGCACCGACCGCAACCTGCTCGATGAGGAGGGTCTGGCAACCTGTGAGGCCTTCGCGGCTCTCACCGGCATGGACGAGGAGAACATCCTGCTTGCGCTGCACGCCGGCCGTCATTCCCGTGCGAAGCTGTTCACCAAGGTCAACCGTGTGAACTTCGAGGAAGTCATTGCCAGCATGCCGATCGGCAAGGTGATTCGCCCCAAGCAGACCACCGCAGAGCTGATCAGCCAGTACACCCGCGCGATGCAGAACTCGATGGGCTCCAACGTGGAGACCCTGCATCAGCTGGACGGCGCAGAAGCGCTTGAGTTCCGTGTTGCGGCGCACCATCTCACCGGTGTTCCCCTGCAGTATATGCCGATTCGTCCGGATGTTCTGCTGTGCTGCATCAACCGCAGAGGCAAGCGTATCATTCCGCGCGGCCACGATGTGCTGCATGAAGGCGATACGGTTATCGTCGTTTCCACCTTCGAGGGCATGAACGACCTTCAGGATATCTTCCTGCCGACAGCCGGAGGGCGCGAAAAATGAATTTCGCAATCGTCCGCTATCTGATCGGCTGGCTGATGGGCATTGAGTCCCTGTTCCTGCTGCTGCCCGCGTTTACTGCGGTCATTTACCGTGAACCCGAGCTGCCTGCCTATATCGCCACCGCACTGATTTGTATGGTCGGCGCAGGCATTCTGTGTGAATACAAGCCAAAAAACACCAAGTTCTACGCACGCGAAGGCTTTGTGGCAGTCGCGCTGTGCTGGCTGGTGCTAGCCGTGACCGGTGCCCTGCCGTTCGTGCTCAGCCGCGAGATTCCGTTCGCAGTAGATGCGATTTTCGAGGCCGCATCCGGCTTCACCACCACCGGCGCTACCATTCTCGGCGATGTGGAGGCGCTTTCGCATGCCTCTATGCTATGGCGCTGCCTGATGCACTGGGTCGGCGGCATGGGCATTCTGGTGTTCATGCTGATCGTCCTGCCGCTGGCAGGCGGTCAGACCATTTATCTGATGCGCGCGGAAAGCCCGGGACCCTCGGTCTCCAAAATATCGCCGCACATGCGCGATACCGCGCTTATCCTGTACGCGATTTACTTTGGACTGACCGTTCTGCAGATCATTCTGCTGCTGTTCGGCGGCATGCCGATGTTCGACGCCATCTGCGTTTCGCTCGGCACGGCAGGCACCGGCGGCTTCGGCAACTGGAATAATTCCATCGCGCACTACAACAGCGCCTATCTGCAGAATGTCATCTCGGTCTTTATGATCCTTTTCGGCATCAATTTCAACGCGTATTTTCTGCTTTTGACCCGTAAATTCAAGCAATTGTTCAAAATCGAGGAGATTCGCGTGTACCTCGGCGTGATTGCCGTATTTACCACGCTGATCGCCTTCAACGTGCGCGGCTGCTTCGGTTCGCTGCGCGAGAGCTTCCACCATTCCCTGTTTCAGGTTGCGTCTATCATCACGACCACCGGTTTTTCAACCGTGGACTTTAACCAGTGGCCTGCATTCAGCAAGCTGCTACTTGTGCTGCTGATGTTCATCGGCGCGTGTGCCGGTTCGACCGGCGGCGGCATGAAATGCTCGCGCATCCTGCTGCTGTTCAAGGGCGTAAAGAAGGAAATGATGTCGCTGATTCATCCGCGTCTGGTGCGCGTGCATAAAATGGACGGACAGCGCGTCCAGCATGAGGTCATGCGCTCGGTCAACGCCTTTCTTGTGGCATATCTGATCGTCATTGCCACTTCCATCCTCATTGTCAGTCTGCACTGTGAGGATATGGTAACCAGCTTCACCTCGGTCGTTACCTGCATCAATAACGTCGGTCCGGGACTCAATCAGGTCGGTCCTGCAGCCAACTTCGGTGCACTGCACCCGCTGAGTAAAATCGTGCTGACTTTTGATATGCTCGCCGGTCGTCTGGAGCTGTTCCCCATGCTTCTGCTGTTTGCGCCGGAAACGTGGCGAAGAAACCGATAAAAAACTGCCGCTAAACGTATACCGTTTAGCGGCTTTTGCGATATCAAACGACCACGAATCGTTCCGGTGCTCCACCGACACACCCGAATCGCGGTGTTGCCTTAATCTATCGACAGATGCTTTTTCAGTGCCTTCACATAGGAGTCCGCATAGCGGCTGAATACCACGTTTTTCTTGCGGATGAGACCGATGCGCATGCTGCCTTCCATCTCGAGCGGCCGCGCGATAATGCTCGGACTGTTCAGCTTACGGTCGATAATGCCCGAGCTGACCGTAAAGCCGTTCAGTCCGATTACCAGACTGAACAGTGTTGCGCGGTCGCGGACCTGAATGGTTTTCGGCATGTCGAGCATGCTGAGCAGTTCCTCGGAAAAATAAAAGGAATTGCGGTCTCCCTGCTCAAAAATCAGATACGGATAGGGCTTCAGTTCATCGAGCGTGATGCACTTCCGGTCTGCGAGCGGATGGTCCTTATTGATGAACACATGCGGTGCGGCAGTGAACAGTTCCTCGAACACGAGCTCACTTTTGCGCAGCAGCTTGGAGAGCACGGTTTCGTTGCTCTCGGACAAATACAGCAGACCCAGCTCGCTTTTACCCGACGCCACATCATCAATGATCTCACCGGTCTGTGTTTCCCGCAGGATAAAACCGTACTGGTCCGCGTCGTACTCCTTGACAACCTCGACGAATGCGTTCACCGCGAACGAATAGTGCTGACATGACACGCAGAACTTGGGCACGCGCTTTTTGCCCACGCCGAAGTGCTCCTGCATGATGTCTGCCTGCTCGAGCAGCATGCGCGCAAACGAAAGCAGCTCCTCGCCCTCCTGCGTGACGGTTACGCCCTTGTTTGAGCGCACAAAGGCGGTAACGCCCATCTCCTTCTCTAAATTGTGAATCGCGGCGCTCAAACTCGGCTGCGAGAGAAACAGCCGCTCGGCGGCGTCCGTGATGTTGCCGCATTCGGCCACAGTGACAAGATAGGTCAGCTGCTGCAGGGTCATAGGAAAAACCTCCGGGAAATAATCTGTATCTATTGTAGCATGTCTGTGCGGAAATACAATGCGGTTTCTTTATCTATTCCCGCGATTTCATGCTATGATAGAGACAAGGAGCGTGTAAAAATGAAAAATGTACTGTTCTACGGCGATTCCAACACCTGGGGGTATCAGGGCAACGATCCCATGCACCGTCTGGACGCGGACAAGCGTTACACCGGTGTGGTTGCGGCTCAGTTCCCGGACGTGCACTTTATCGAGGAAGGTCTGTGCGGACGCACCATCTGCAGCACCGACCCGATTGATTACGGCCGAAACGGCATGGCAATGCTGCCTGCCCTGCTGGCAACGCACGATCCGCTCGACGTGATCGTTATCATGCTCGGCACAAACGACAGCAAGGCAATGTACGGCCACTCGCCGTTCACCATCAGCGATGCCATGGACCGCACGATCAAGCTGATGCAAAGTCCACTTTTATGGTCAAATACCATGCAGAAACCGCAGATTCTTCTGGTTGCACCGCCGAAAATGGGCGAAAACCTTGCAGACAGCGTCTACTACGGCATGTTTGACGAAAGCAGTGCCGCACTCATCCGTGCTCTGCCCGCACGGTTCCGCACGCTGGCAGAAAAGTACGGCTGCGCTTTCGTGGACGGCTCGGCTGTCACGGCGGCAAAGTGCTCGGACCAGATTCATCTGACCGCAGAGGAGCACGCCGTGCTCGGCAGGCTCATTGCGGACAAGCTGCGCGAGCTGCTTTAACCCCCTGCCCGAAAGCATTCGTCATCTTTTCCCCCGGTTTTGTCACCTGACAAAACCGGGGTGTTTTTTGCCGCATTTTATCCACAGCCTGTTGATAATTCCTGTGGATTGTGTGTCATTTTTTGCAGAATTTACGCGTAGTTCACTCTGTTTTTCCTATCGGTGTATTTCGTGTCGAAAATCGGACATTTCATGTGCCCGACCGCACAGCAGGCTGCAAAGCTGCTATGATAAACGCAGGCAATTTTCAGTCTCTTTTCTGCAGGCGCGGCTCGTTCCACCGCACCGCAGAATGGGAAAAGGAGGAATATACCATGAAATTCAAACGCGGCATAAGCCTTGCTCTGGCACTGGCTCTTATCGCCGGCATAGGCGGCCCGCTTGATATCCGCGCAGCGGCGGCGGATACCGGCAGCTCGGACGCACTTGCGGCGCTCGGTATTGATTCGAGCAAAGCGCCCGACGGCTTTAATGCCAACGACCCCAGCAACCCATACGGGCGCAATACCATCAAGGTTACGCCGGTGTACGAGCTGTATACCGTTGGTCTGACAAGTGATGTTCTGCCGTCGGATAAAATCGATCTGGACAAGCGTGAAAGCGCAGAGAAATGCGATACAAGCGTTTCCCAGTCCAACCAGAAGGACAATACCCTTCAAAGCACGCTGTACGGCAATGATGATAACACATCTACCAAGGCTCAGCAGTTTTTGAGCGCTCAGAAGCAGAACCAAACTATTTCTGAGGGTAAAACCACCTCTACCGGCACATACGCACAGTTCCCGACAGGCAGCAAGGGCAATGACGGCTATGCCACCAAGGGCTATCTGACCGGCATGACCAATGCTACTACCGATTTGCAGGATGGTACCGATTACGCTATGGCAGACGTGGCCGCAGGCCATTTCACCTCGAGCAGTGACGCCAAGTCCTCGCAGACGGTCATGGTTTACGCCGGTGACCTGAGCGCGAAAGGCGGTCTGTACCTGCGATTCGGCGATGCTGAATCTGGCAAGTATGGCAATCCGATCACGCTGCTGGACACCAGCAAGGAAATCGGCAACCCGAATCTGACCGACACCAGCGACGAAGGCAGCACGACCGCCAAAAAGGTCGAAAACTTCGCAGAAAATCCGTATCAGCTGAAAAACTACCTGCAGGTAGCTACCGGCGACTGGGACAATGACGGTAAGGACGAGGTTGCGGTCTATGTGCCGGAGGTCGGCAATTCCCGCATTGAGATTTACGACCTGCAGACTGAAGATTACTCCAATCCCTCTAACTGGAGACAGGCGTGGACGTACTTCTTCCGTGAGGGCAGTGTCGTTTCCAACATGATCTCTCTCGTCAGCGGTGACGTCAACCAGGACGGCGTAGACGATCTCGCCTGCACCTGGGGTTACTATTACGGTCCGCAGCAGAACGCAGGCTCGCGTGCCGTTGTAATGTTCGGCTCCACGAGCGCGCACATGTTGCAGAGCTCGCAGGAATTCCCGCTGACCTACGAGGGCAGCAATCTGGTCCGCGCATCCTTCGCCTTCGGCGATATGACCGGCGGCGGCAAAACGCTGATTCTGGCGGCTCAGTCGGATGCTGACCTCAAGGCAAATAAGCAGAACACGCGCTATGTAGGCTTGTACGCATGGAACGGCGTCACCTTCAAGCCGTCTGTTTCGCAGAATTTCGATCTGTTCTCCAAGAACGATAAAGGCGAGTACATCTACGGTGCAATGGCAAAGCACAACGATACCTTCCGTTCTCTGCCGCTGTGCCCGGCCAATACGGCGATTATCTCCCGTCCGACCGCAGGCGAAACAAGCGATGGCGGCAAAACCAGCGATCTGCTGTACTTTGACAGCCTTGTTATCTCCTGCGATGAGAACGGTCTGAATATCAAGCAGGCGCTTGACAACACGGACGCTATGCCGACGAACGAGGACTACGTTGAGTACGATGCATCCGCAGGCTCTGTGACCACCGCGGTGGATAAAGACAACAACACCGCAGGTTCGGGTACGCTGTTCACCCTGACGCAGACCATGTCCAAGGACACGGAGCATAAGTCCGATTCTTACACCGTCAAGGGTCAGGTTCCGAAGTACGAGCGCCGTGCCTACTACAAGAGCTGGTGGCACAAGCTGTTCCGCAGAAAGTCCTACTACCAGGCTTTTGTCGGCTACGAAACCGTAGATCAGGCGGTTCAGACACCGTACACCACCCGCACGCCGGGTACAACCAGACTTTCGACCGTCAACCTGTTTGACGGCTCTCAGCCGGTAAAAACCGAAGTCAACAGCTCGTACACGCTCTGTCTCGCCAACACGGACGACGATACCAGCTACATGACCTACACCGGCAAGCACTATTACACCTACTCCGACCCGCAGGTTCTGGCGGTACTGGCTTCGCCTCCGTACTTCTCCGATCTGCTCGACCGTGATGACCTTTCGGGCAACTATGCCGAGTCCTCCACCACCTACTCGAGCATGAAGGGCACCGAGAACGGCACCAGCTCCTCCTCTACCATCTCGGTCGGCGCATACGTCTCCTTTGAGCAGGAATTCTCGGTATTCGGCGTTAAGATCGGCAGCGTTGAGGCGGAAGCCGCCTTTACCTCCGGTTTCACCTACGAGACCGAGCACACCTCCTCGCTCGAGCAGTCCATCACCTACGAGACAACCTCCGGCGAGGACAGAGTGGCGTTCTATTCCATCCCGATGGAGATTTACGAGTACACCTCCTATATCCCGGATGGCAAGGGCAGCTACACTAAAGTAACCTCCACCGTTTCCATCCCGCACGAAGCCTCGATCGGTCTGATCGACCTGTCCGACTACGAAAATATCGCCGAGGATTACAGCGTTCTGCCATCCATTTCGGGCAGCGTGCTGACGCATACGATCGGTGATCCGTCCAGCTATCCGAGCGCACCGAGTGCAGGCTCCAAGGCTTATAACGGTGATCCGGCTAAGGTTGACTTCACCGCGACAGGCGGCGGCTCCGGCATCACGCAGGAGATCAGCTTCTCCACCTCGGACAGCAAAAACTACACCAACACCACCTCTATCGAAACCAAGGCCGGTGCAGGCGCAGGCGGCGTAACCGCAGGCGTAGTGGCCGGTTCGGAAAGCTCTGCCGGCAAGGTATCGGTCAACACCGCAGGCGGCTCGTTCTCCGGTTCGCTGCAGAACATGCCGATTGAAGCCAAACCGTACGGCTACGGCATGAACTGGCGTATTTTCTGCTACAACTACCGCAGCGGCAATCAGGCGTTCCCGGTTGTTACCTACGCGGTAACCGAGCCGCAGGCTCCGTCTCCGCTGCCGGAGGATTTTGAGCAGGATGTTGCGGCAACCACCGATGATTCCGTCACCCTGACGTGGACGTACGACAAGATCGTTTCCGGTTTCCAGCTGTACCGCTACTACAACTTCCCGGACGGCTCCGGACGCAAGGAACTCGCATTTGTGCCGTTCACCGATGGTGAGCGTCACGATGACGGCACCTACACCTTCAGCTACACGGATAAGAACCTGTCTCCCTATACCGAGTATGAATATCAGATTCAGACCTGCAACGAAAACAAGGAGCAGGCGCAGCGCAAGAGCATTTACAGCGAACCGCTGACCTGCCGTACCAAGACCACAGCAGGCTATCCCGATATTTCGGTAACGATTGACGGCAAGGAGAAGCAGACGGTTCTGCCGATCTATCCGGATTCTCTGGCAACCGCAACGGTTAAGTATAACGGAGACAATAAAAATCCGGACGGCGGCAAGTACAACAGCGTAAGCTATCAGTGGCAGAAGCTGAACAATGGTTCCTGGACCGAGATTGCCGGCAGCGTTTCCGATACGCTGAGCATCGAAAACGCCGGTTCTGCCGACAAGGGCACTTACCGCTGCCGATTGAATGTGCTCTACTTCGACAACACCGCCCAGAAGGAGTTCAGCATTTCCGCTTACTCGCCTGAGATTACCACACAGTACAGCAAGCGCACGCCCAAGTGTGATTTGACGGTTGAAGCGAAGACTGCTCAGGTTGGCGGTACGTACAACCGCACGCTGCACATCAATGCTACGATGCGTTCCGCGTCTGCTACCTCCATCCCGACCGGCACGCTCAGCTTCCTGATTCGCGGCACGGACTTCTCTACCACGGTTGCGGCTGAGATTGACAAAACCGGCAAGGTTACAAAGGATGTTATCGTGCCCGCAGACGGCGCTTACACGGTTACCCCGTATTATCCGGGCAGCTATGTATTCAAGGATATGAGCAACGCGGAAGGCCAGATGGTTCTCGTTGGCGATGCAACCGGCTACCAGCTGACGCTCACCAACGGCAAGGATAACAACAGCGTCACCCGCTTCACCTACGGCGATACGGTAACGCCGTCGCTCTCCCGCATGAGTAAAGATACGCATGGTCTGCAGAAGGTCAATAACGCAACCTTCAAGTATGCAGTTTCCGGTTCCGAGGATTCGCAGCCGCTGACAAAGAACAATAAGCTGAATGCCGGCACTTACACGCTGTATGCTTATGTAAACGGCGAAACCAAGCCGGTTGCGGAAACTGAGTTTACCGTTGTTCAGCGTGCCGTTACTCTGCGCGTTGTCACCCCGTCGGACGGCGTTGATCAGACTCTGGTCAATCCGAGCACCCAGCTTTCTCTCTCGGCAGACACGAAAAACATGACTGCTGATGAGATTGCTGCTCTGCACCTTGGCTATACCGCAGTCAACACCGCAGGCAATACGGTAACGCTCGAGCCGAACATTGCACCCAGCAACTACACGGTTTCCCCGTGCAAGACTACCGCTACCAGCGAAACGCTGTACAACAACTATGAATTTACCTTTATCCCCGGTGTTTACACGGTAAACGGCACGACTTACATCCTTACCCTCAAGGCTGAGGACTTCGGCGAAGGCGCAAACAAGCACTCTGTCGGTTCTGCGTCGATCATTACCGCAGGTCTGAATGCCGGCAAGGCGGATGACGGCAGTGCAATCTCCAGCTTTACCGCAGACACCGATGTTACCCTGACCGCTACGCCGGATGCAGGTTATGCAGTTGACCATTGGACCTACGGCAGTCAGACAATTAAGGATGGCAGCGGTAATCCTATCACAGCAAACAGCGTTACTATCAAAACAGGTGCAGCATCCGCAATCGTTTCGGTATTTTTCAAGACCACCGATACCAAGCTGAATGCTTCCGTTCAGAATAAGCAGGGCGGTACACTCAAATGCACGTATGAAGATGGCTCCGGAAGCCTCAAGAACTTCCCGGTTTACATTGCCAGCGGTGCAAAGTTCAACTTCACCGCAACGCCGAATACCGGCTGGCACTTCAAGCAGTGGATTCTCACGAAACGCGGTGCAAACAGTTATCCGTCCGGCACCCCGCACGATAACGGCTCCAACACGCTCTCTGTTGAGGTTGGCGTGCAGGATATTGATCTGGCTGCCGTATTCGAGCGCGACAGCTACACACTGACGCTGGAAGGTGAACTGACCGCAAGCTATCAGACGGTTGATCCGAACGATACCTCCAAGACGCTCACCAAGTCTCTCAAGAGCGGCGAAAGCGTCACCGGCGATACGAAGATTACGGTAGCACCCAAGGCAGGCTATGCTGCCGCCAAGGGCGAGACCTATCAGGTGAACGGCAAGGCTGTTGAAGCAGGAAAGCTCAACGCTGACGGCAGCTATACCTTCCCCATCACCGAGAACACCAAGGTTTCGCTCAAGACCGACCGTGCCGCATTTGCGATTACCACACCGGAAATGGCGCATGGCACAATCATTGCAACCGTAGACGGCGAAGCTGTGGACGATCTGTCCAAGATTCCCGGCGGCAGCAAGGTTGAGCTGCAGGCACGCGCAGACCGCGGCTGGCATTTCAAGAACTGGGTTGTAAACGGTACTGCTCAGGATGAGGCTGCGGCAAAGACCAACGGCACTTACACCATCAGCGAACTGGCCGGCAATCTGTCCATCCACGCTGAATTTGCCCAGAGCGCTTCCTACACCGCCAAGGCCACCGCTGCAGCCGGCAACGGCACCGTAAAATACACGCTGTATGATATCTACGGTGAGGAAGTTGAGACCAAGGCTATGCCGACTGATGGCATAACCATCTATAAGGATGAGGAAATCACCTTCCATGCAGCGCCGAAGACTGGCTATCAGGTTGAACAGTGGGAAGTAAACGGCAAAAAGACTGCCGGAAACTCCAAAACCAATCCGGAAGGCAAAATCCGTGCGGACAAGAATATTACCGCAACCGTATACTTTAAGGTTACGGCAAGCTATCAGCTTACTTTCGCCACCGCTGATGAGAACGGCCATCTGACCGCCAAGATTGACAACACCGCGGTTAACTCTCAGACCAAGCAGCCGAACGGCAGTGAAATCACCTTCACCACAAACCCCAACACCGGTAAAATGGTTGAAAAGTGGACGGTTACCCAGGGTGACATTACCGCAGTAGAAAACGATGCAGCTGTACAGGTTGATGGTGTAAATCTTGTCGATCCAATTTATATTCACACACTCGATGACAACCAGACCATCCGCGTTCACTTCACCGACCTTGTACAGTACGATGCCAAGATTTCCGGCACGAACGGCACCGGCAAATTCACCTACACCACGCCGATTCAGCCGAACGACACCGGTGCAGTCAACAGCGCATCCGCTCAGGTTCGCAAGAACGGCACGGTCAAGCTGACGCTCGCACCGAGTGCAAACTGTGTCAGCACCACCGAGGAAATCAAGTCCGAACTCCAGAAGGCGGCTCCGAATGCCGTTGTTTCCGTAACCGAGAAGGACGGCAGCTTTGAAGCCGTTATCCGCAACGTAACGGAAGCTCTGGCGGTCAACACCGACAATCTGTTCCACAAAACTTACGCAATTACGGCCGGCAAGGCCGACAACGGCAGCGTTTCCGCTTCTGCGGCACGCGCCAAGGCTGGCGACAAGGTAACGCTCACCGCTGCACCCGCAAGCGGCTATCAGCTGAAAACCCTGACGCTGACACCGGAGACCGCACTCGACAAGACGGTTTCCGCGTCCACCCTGACCTACACCTTCACCATGCCGGCGAATGACGTTGCAGTTACCGCAGCCTTTGCCGTCAAGCCGAGCAGCGGCGGCGGCGCAGGCGGCGGCGGTGGAGCAGGCGGCGGCGCTGTTGCACCGGCTCCGACCGACAGCGGCTCGTCCTCCATTACCGCACCGGACGGCACCAAGGTTCCCGCAACGGTTGAGGTAAAGAACGGCACCGCAGCGGTTTCCGCCGACAGCTCCAAGCTGACTGCGGTTTCCGGCAAGGATTCGCTGACGCTTGACCTGTCCGCAGATTCCACCGTACGCACGGTATCGCTCACCGGCGATGTGGTAGCTGCTCTCGCCGGTGCAAAGAACGGCGCAGCGCTTACCCTGCCGAACGGCACGGTTGCACTCGACCGTGAGACGCTGACCGCACTCGGCAGCGCCGCACAGGCCGACGGTATGGCAAGTATTTCGATCGCTTCCGCTGACAAGTCCTCCCTGACGGACGCACAGCGCAAATACCTGCCGAAGAACGGCACCATTCTGAACATTTCTGCGCAGGTACAGCCGAAAAACGGCACTGCAACCCGCATTCACGCGCTGAACGGCACGGCTTCGGTTTCTGTAGCATACAGCCTCAAGAGCGGCGAGAACGCCGCGCATCTGGTTGCATACTATCTTGCTGAGGACGGCTCGTTCGAGAAGCTGCCTGTCATTTATGATGCAGCGACCGGAAAGGCTACCTTTAAGACCACCCACTTCTCCACCTTCGTTATCACCCACGAGTACAGCAGCGACTTCTCCGATGTCAACCTGCGCAAGTGGTTCTACAACGAGGTCAACACTGCACTCGAGAACGGCTGGTTCAAGGGCCTGACCGCAACCAGGTTCGGTCCGGATGACGGCATGACCCGCGCAATGCTGGTTCAGGTGCTCTACCGCATGAGCGGCAGCAAGGCCGCTTCCACCGCACAGTTCACCGATGTGGCGGACGGCAAGTGGTACGCAGAAGCCATCGCATGGGCCTCCGAAAACGGCATTGTCAACGGCTTCACCGACGGCAGATTCCAGCCGGATACGCTGATCACCCGTCAGCAGCTGGCGGCCATCCTGTACCGCTACGATACCTATCGCGGTCATACGCCGCAGGGCAGTGCAGCACTCGATGGCTACGCAGATGCGGCTTCTGTCGAGTCGTGGGCTGCTGAAGCAATGAGCTGGGCGAACGGCAACGGTCTGGTAACCGGCGTTACCCCGACTACGCTCGTGCCGAACGGCACCGCAACCCGTGCTCAGGTAGCGGTTATCCTCAGCCGCTACACCGACCAGTAATCCCATCCGATCCATACCACCCAACGGATATGGTATGAACAACCGCCCTGCAAGGGCAGACAATACCGACAGCGCCTGAAAACGCACACAAGCGACACCAATCGAAATATGGTGTCGCTTGTTTTTTTGCTTCTCACACGGAATACGCTCACGCGAGAACGAATCGAACAGCCGCGGCAGAAATTCCATGCTCATATGTCAGCTTCTCCGGCGTGATATACTCTGCCAACCGAATCGCAAGTATTTTCAGGCTCGCGGTTCATTATATCGTACATCATGTTCTATATTTGCATAATACTGTGCAAATTCGACTTATTTTGATTTACAACGTCGTTGCAGGGTGATATACTGAAATTACCATATAAGATGCGCCGGATTATGCTTTGAGGAGAATGCTATAATGACCATGAATGACCCGCTGCTCCGCACGGACAGCTATGCAAAAATCTTCCTGTATAACACCCATGAAACCGTCGCCTGTGTGCCGCGCCACACCATCCGCATGCGCGATAAAGTGCGCCCGGACAAGCTGCGCGAAGCCGTTGAGCAGGCACTGCTGCGCTTTCCGCACATGATGCTGACCGCCGAGCCGACCGAGACTGCGTTCCGCTACCGCCGCAACGTGCAGCCCGCCGTAGTGCTGCCGTTCGACGGTGTATCCACCCGCTACACCATCGGCTCCAAGGATACGAACGGATACTTATTTCTCGTCGGCTACCACGACAAGACCATCTATATGGAGTATCAGCACTCTATCTCGGATGGACGCGGATTCGAGGAATTTATCCGCTGTGTACTGTTCCAGTACCTGAAAAACTGCGGTTTCCCGGTTGAGAATGACGGCTCTGTGCGCGGCATGGATACCCGCTGGTCTCCCGAGGAGAGCGCAAACGGCTACGAGCAGCTGGCAGACCGTGAATTTTCGCCGGATGGCATCTGGAAAAAGCCGGAGGCTGTTCATGCCCCCGAGGTACAGTGGGGCGCTGACGGCTCCGAGGTCGTCACCGAGGTGACGTTCCCGTTTTCTCAGCTGCACGATTACGCAAAGTCCATCGGCGTCAGTCCGCTGTCTGTACTGGCTCCGCTGATGATGAAAGCGTTTGATGATAAGTTCGGCGGAACGGACAAGCCGGTTATCGCGGAGATTCCGGTCGATCTGCGTCCGCTGCTGCCGACGCTTACCACGCGGTATTTTATTTGCTTTATCGATCTGCCGTATTTTCCGGAATACCGCGATCTGCCGAATGACGAGGTGTTCCGGCGCACGAAGGCGTTTTTGAAGGATCAGATGCAGCGCGAACAGCTGCTCTATCGTGCAAAAGCCGCCGCAGACCGCTGTGAATCGCTGCATGAGGCAGATATGCCGCTCGCAGAGAAAATGCAGGCGGCACAGAAGGTCACGACTGATTTTGTGCTTGAGGACAGCTTTCTCATTACCAATGTCGGCCGGTTCGCCCTGCCGGAAAGCTGCCGTCCGTATGTACTCGATTACGGCGCAATCCTGCCGTGTGCTGTGCAGCCGTTTGCGCTGCTGATCTCGTCGTATGGAGATAAAATGAAACTGTCCGTTGCGCAGCGCGACCACGATATGCAGGTTGTCGAGGATTTGTGCGCCGGTCTGCGGCAGCTTGGCATCCAGCCTGAAACACTCAGCTATCCGTTTGTAGTGACACGGTATAACGGACTTGAGTGCGGGATGTAAGTTCAAAACTGTAATTTCAAAAGTAAAACGCTCAGCTACCAAACGATAGCTGAGCGTTTCGCTTTCTTTATCCAAGCCGCGCGACTGTGTAGCCGACATACAGACCGGCACCGGTCACAAGTGCATTCTCGTCCACATCGAAGCCGCCGTTATGGTTGGTGATCATCGTGTGCGGCAAATCCGGATTGCCGGTGCCGAGATACGCATACGCGCCCGGCTTATACAACTCAAACTCGGCAAAATTATCGCCGCTGAGCGACAGCTCACGGTCTGTGACAACGTGTCCTTCTCCGAGCAGCTCGTCCACGACCCGAGCAGCTTCCTCGCACACCTGCGGGTCATTGACGAGCGCAGCGGCAAAGTCCGTCCACTCGATTTCCGCCGTGCCGCCGTACAGCGCCGCAATGCTCTGCGCGGTCTCACTGACCTGTGCACGGACGCGGTCGCGGCTCTCCTGCGAAATGGTGCGCGTTGTGCCCTCCATTTCAGCAAATGCTGCCACGGCGTTGTAGGTCGTGCCTGCATTCAGCTTGCCGATACCGATGATGACCGGCTCGGTCGGTGAAGTGCGGCGCGTAACCAGTCCCTGCACTGCCACGACAATCTGGCTGGCGATGTACAGCGCATCTACGCCCAGATGCGGCGTGGAAACATGCGTGGACTTACCGTGCACACGAATGCGGAAATGATCGACTGCGGCGTTGTTGATGCCCGGTTTGAGTCCTACCGTGCCTGCCTCCAAATCATACGCGGTGTGCAGACCGAACACGCGCTCGGCACCATCCAGCACACCGGCTGCGACAAACGGCTTTGCACCTTTCCCGATTTCCTCTCCCGGCTGAAACACAAGACGAACCTTTCCGCTGAACGCGTCTCTGTTCTCCGACAGGATTTTCGCGGCACCCAGAAGGCAGGCAGCGTGCGCATCATGGCCGCAGGCGTGCATAACGCCTGCATTCTCCGAGCGATAGACGCACTCATGCGTCTCCTCAATGGGCAGCGCGTCGATATCCGCACGCAGAACCAGCACTTTTCCGTTGTCCCTTGCGCCCTTCAGCGTGCCGAGCACGCCGGTTTCGCCTACGCGCGTGTGCGGAATGCCGAACTTGTCCAGTTCCTCCTCAATGCGCTGTGCCGTGCGGAATTCCTGCAGGCTCAGCTCCGGGTGCCGGTGAAATTCCCGACGGATGGATACGATGTAGTCCTTCGTTTCCGCTGCGGCTTTCTTTACATCCATGACGGCTTTTCCTCCTGTTTATCGGTGTTTCGGTTTGATCTTATCACGCAGACCTTCCAGACGGTTGAGTGCATCCAGCAGCGTTTCGTCCTTCTTGGCAAAATGCAGGCGAATCAGGTTGTTGACCGGCTCACGGAAGAAGCTCGAGCCCGGAACCGCACCTACGCCGACATAATGCGCCAGATTCTCGCAGAACTCGAGGTCGCTCTTGTAGCCGAACTCGGCAATGTCCAGCAGAACGTAGTACGCGCCCTGCGGGTCGGTGTGGGCAATCTTCAAATCGTCCAGACCCTTGAGGAACAGGTCCTTTTTGTGCGTGTACTTGGCCTGCAGATCGTCGTAGTAGTCCTGACCGAACTTCAGACCGGTAACAACAGCCTCCTGCAGGGGGGCTGCCGCGCCGACCGTCAGGAAATCATGCACCTTTTTCGCGCGGTCGATAATCTCCGGCGGCGCGATGATGTAGCCCAGCCGCCATCCGGTAACGGAATACGTCTTGGAGAGCGACGAGCACGACAGCGTGCGCTCCCACATTCCCGGCAGGGTGGCGAAATAGGTGTGCTTGTTCGGCGCGAACACGATATGCTCGTATACCTCGTCCGTGATAACATAGGTGTCGTACTTCTCGGCCAGCGCGGCGATGGCTTCCAGCTCCTCGCGGGTGAACACCTTGCCGCACGGGTTGGACGGGTTGCACAGGATGATGGCCTTCGGGTGCTGACGGAACGCGTCCTCAAGCACATTTGCGTCAAAGTGAAAATCCGGCGGCACGAGCGGCACATAAATCGGCTCTGCGCCGGACAGGATGGTATCCGCACCGTAGTTCTCGTAAAACGGAGAGAAAATGATAACCTTGTCGCCCGGATTGGTGACTGTCATCATCGCAGCCATCATCGCCTCGGTGCTGCCGCAGGTCGTGACGATTTCGGTGTTCGGGTCGATCCTGCGGCCCATGAAATAGGTCTGCTTGGCGGCCAGCGCCTCGCGGAAGTTCTGCGAACCCCAGGTAATGGAATACTGGTGGTAATCCTCGTAGGCCACCTGCGCCAGACGGTCGAGCAGCTCCTTCGGCGGCTCAAAGTCCGGGAAACCCTGCGACAGGTTTACCGCGTCATACTGCATGGAAACGCGCGTCATGCGGCGGATGACCGAGTCGGTAAAGCCGGCGGTGCGTTCAGATAAGCTCTGCATGGTTATTTTCCTCCCATAATGTAAGATTTCTGATCGTTAAGCGTGTGCTTCGGGTCGAGAGCGGTCTTGATTGTGTTCATCACGGCAAGATTCTCCTGCGCGGTCTCCCGCAGGAAGTACGACCGCTTGGAAATGCCGATGCCGTGCTCACCCGAGGCTACGCCGCCGTAGGAATACGCCTTGGCGTAGGCCTGCTCCATGTTGTCGTGCAGCTCGCGCTCCCAGGTCTGCTGGTCGCGGCCGTCACGCACCACGCACAGATGCACGTTGCCGTCACCCGCATGACCGAACGCGATCATACGCACACCTGAGGATGCTTCCAGCTCGTTGATATAGCGAACGAAATCCGCCGTGTGGCTGATCGGCACCACAATGTCCACCGGCTCCTGCTCGGACACGGCCTCGACCGCCATGACGAGCGCACCGCGCACCTTCCAGATGTCGGCAGCCTGCTCAGCGCTGCGCAGCACGATGTAGTCGATGGCACCGTTGTCAAGTGCAAGGCGGCGCACGCGCTCGATATTCGCATTGACCTCGCTCTCGTGACCGTCAAACGTCAGCAGAATGTACGAGCCCGCATCCGGACGTGGATACTGCACCTTGCAAAACTCCTCGCCAAGCGCGACCACCTTGCGTTCCATGAACTCGACTGCGGTCGGGTTGGCGTTCGCCTGCAGGATAGTCAGCACGCTGCGGATACCCGTGCCGAGGTCGGCAAACGGCACGAGCACGCTCACCGTGGTCTCCGGCTTGGGAAGAAGGCGCAGCAGGCACTTGGTGATGACCGCCAGCGTGCCCTCCGAGCCGATGAGCAGGTGCTTGAGCGACAGTCCGCTCGCATCCTTGACCTGCTTGCCGCCGACTTTCAGCACCGTACCGTCCGCAAGGACGACCTCCAGCCCGCGCACATAATCGCGTGTTACGCCGTACTTGACCGCACGCATACCGCCCGCGTTGGTGCTGATGTTGCCGCCGATGCTCGAGGCCTTTTCACCCGGATCGGGCGGATAGAACAGGCCGCGCTCCTCGACATACGCCTGCAGATCCTTGAGCAGCATACCCGGCTCGACGGTGATGGTCATCGTGTCGCGGTCCAGCTCGAGCACGCGGTTCATGCGCGATACATCCAGAATGATACCACCGAACAGCGGGATTGTCGAGCCCACCAGATTGGTGCCCGCGCCGCGCGGCGTGACCGGGATACCGTTTTCGTTGGCGTACCGGAGCACGCTGCTGACCTCCTCGGTCGAGAGCGCGAACACGAGCGCGTCTGCCGTGCCGGTGCGACGGCCGAGCGCATCGCTCAGGTATTCCGCCGGGATGTTCTCTGCGAAAAGCAGACGTTCTTCATCCGAAATGATATTCTGCAAAGCCTGTTTGCTTACTTCCATTGCTGTTTCCTCCTGCCGAAAATGCCGCCGGTTGTTTCCGGCGGCATTGGGAACGATTATGAATTACTTGTCTGCCAGCAGATCCTGATCCCAGCCTGCCTTGATGAAGTAGCCGCCGAACTGGTCGTTGAATACCTTCTCGGTCTCATCGGACTGGAATGCTGCTACGACCTTCTTGTAGGTTTCCAGCTTGTCCGCATCCTCGAGGTCAGCGGAACGCGCTGCGATCAGGTTCCAGTACTCCTCGATGTCCAGCTGGTCATCCTTGTAGATGGCGTCCTCGGTCTTAAGGCCGAAATCCAGTGCGTAGTTGCCGTTTACGACAGCTGCGGTAACGTCAGCCAGCGTGGACGGGATAACGTTTGCCTTCAGCTCCTCGATGGTGATCTTGGTGTTGTAGGTCTCGATATCGTCGATGGTCGGGTTGAACTCTGCGCTGTCCTTCAGCTTGATCAGGCCCGCTGCTTCCAGAACCTTGAGGGCACGGCCGCCGTTGGTTACATCGTCCGGAATGGCTACGGTGTCGCCGTCCTTAAGCTCATCAACCGACTTAACCTTGTCGGAGTACAGGTTCAGCGGGATAATAAAGGTGTTGCCGATATTCTCGATCTCGTAGCCGTAGTTGTCGATCTCGCTCTGCAGGTAAATACGGTGCTGGAAAGCGTTCAGATCGATCTCGCCGTTAGCGAGTGCGTTGTTCGGGGTAACGTAGTCCGAGAACTGTACGAACTCAAGGTCGATGCCCTCGTCCGCCAGCTTTTCCTTGGCCGGGGTCCACAGATCCTCGTAGATGCTGCCGACTACGCCGAGCTTTACGGTTACGGCATCGCCGGAATTGCTGTCGGATGCCTGTGCATTATCGGAAGCTGCGCTGCTCGAGCCGCCGCAGGCGGTCAGGGACAGGGCGAGGGTTGCTGCGGACAGGGACAGTGCGATGATTCTTTTGAGCTTCATTTTAGGTGCCTCCATTATTGTGAAATAAAATTTTTAATTGACTGCTTTTATAATGTGAGCGACAGCTGATAATTCTCGCTCATGGTCTTGCAGGATGCGTTGAACTTCTCCTGCTCCTCCGGGGTGAGGTGCAGCTCAATGATCTCTGCGATGCCGTCGCGACCCACGATAGCGGGCACGCTGGCGTACACATCGTGCTGACCGTATTTGCCGTCCAACAGAACAGAAACCGAAAGAACGCGGTTCTCGTTGTAGAAGATGGCGCGAACGACCTCTGCGGCAGAAGCGCCGATGCCGAACTCGGTGCACTGCTTGCCGCGCAGGATGGTCCAGCCGCCTTCACGGCCTGCGTCAGCAAGCGCATCCAGGTCGAGTTTGCCGAAGGTGTCCGGATACTCCTCGCGCCACTGGGAAAGCGGCTTGCCCGCGATGGTGACAGCCGACCATGCGACCATCTGGCTTTCGCCGTGCTCGCCGAGCGCGTAAGCGGTGATGGATTTCTGGTCAATGCCGATCTCCTGCGCGATCGCGCGGCGCAGTCTTGCGGAGTCCAGCGTAGTGCTGGTGGAGAAGATGCGCTCCGGCGCCCAGTTCAGCGTGTGCTGAATGTAATGCGTGATAACGTCCGCCGGATTAGAGATATTGACGATAATGCCGTCAAAACCGGATTCTTTGATGGATTTTGTTACATCTTTCAGGATGGCGATGGTCTGACCCAGTGTATCCATACGGGTCTGATTGCCGGTCGGCAGCGGGCCTGCCGAAATGATCATAATCTGTGCGTCCTTGGCATCGCTGTAGTCACCCGCGGTGACCTTGGTGCGAACCGGAAGGTAATTGGTCGCATCGGTCAGGTCGAACGCCTGTGCGACTGCCTTTGCGTGATCGGAGTCAATGTAGACGATCTCGTCTGCCAAACTCTGCGAAATCAGTGCGTAGCCGACATGGGAGCCGACATGGCCTGCACCGACAATAACAACTTTGCGATTGGAAATACTCATGTCAGACACTCCTTAATGCGTGTTCTTCTTGACGACCTTGCCGCCAACGAACTCCATAATACAAACAATGATAACGAGGACCAGCACAGTGACGTTGGTAACGTCCAGCATGTTGCGGTCGTGGCCGTAACGGATAGCGAAGTCGCCCAGACCGCCGGCGCCGACGACACCGGCCATTGCAGTCAGGTTCAGCAGGCTGATCGCCGTGATGGTTGTGCCGCGCGCGATGGCGGCTACACTTTCCTTCAGGTATACGCGGAAGATGATCTCCAGCGGTGTGGAGCCCATCGAAAGCGCCGCTTCGATCAGACCGCCGTCCAGCTCGGCAAGTGCACTCTCCACCTGACGGGTGAAGAACGGCACCGCACCGAATACCAGCGGAACGATTGCACCCCGAACATAGATTGCCGTACCCATAATCGCACGGGAAACCGGCATTACCCACGTCAGCAGGATGATGAACGGGATGGAACGGAACAGGCTGACCAGCTTGTCCAGAATCTGATAGACGATTTTGTTTTCCAGAATGCCGCCCGGCTTGGTGACGGTGATGAGCACGCCCAGCGTCAGCCCGAGCACGAACGAGATTGCACCCGACCAGACCACCATGAGCAGCGTGTCACCGATGGCTGCGTAGAAGTCCGGCAGCTTTGCCATTACGTTTGGAATGATGTTATTCAGAAACTCTTGCATCCTTGATGACCTCCACTCCTACGTTTTTCTCACTGAGATATGCGATTGCCTGCGTGATCTGTTCACGCTCGCCGCTGATAATGGCTACCGTGCCGCCGATCGGTGCATCCTGCACGATGGCAATATCCGAAAAGATGATGTTGAGCACAATATCGAATTTGCGCGATACCGTCGAGATGAGCGGCTCGGATACATTGCGCTGAATGTAGCTCAGGCGCACGATAAGCTCGCCCGGATTGAGCTTGACGACCGGCGAATCCTCCGCGATGAGTTCTTCGATCTTGCGGAGATTGGATGTCGTGTGGATGAAGTTCTTGGTGATGTTCTCTCTCGGGTTGGCGAAAATGTTGAACACCTCGCCGGACTCGACCACCTTGCCGTGCTCCATAACGGCTACGCGGTGGCAGATCTCCTTGACGACCGCCATTTCGTGGGTGATGATAACGACCGTGATGCCGAGCGTTTCATTCAGGTGCTTGAGCAGCTGCAGAATCGCCTTGGTGGTCTGCGGATCGAGTGCCGAGGTAGCCTCGTCGCAGAGCAGCACATTCGGGTCGTTGGCCAGTGCGCGAGCGATTGCTACACGCTGTTTCTGACCGCCGGACAGCTGCTTGGGGTACGCCTCCGCCTTATCACCGATGCCGACCAGCTCAAGAAGCCGCTGTACCTTGTCTGCGATCTGCTGCTTGGAAAGGCCGCTGCCGCGCAGCGGATATGCTACGTTACCGGCTACGGTGCGCGAGGGCATCAGGTTGAAGTGCTGGAAGATCATGCCGATCTTCTTGCGGGCCTGCCGCAGCTCCTTTGCCGAGAGCGACAGCATATCCTGACCATCTACGATCACCTTGCCGGAGGTCGGCCGCTCGAGCAGATTGATGCAGCGCACCAGCGTCGATTTACCCGCACCGGAAAAACCGATGATGCCGAAGATTTCGCCTTTATCGATGGTGAGCGACACATTCTGCACCGCATGAACGGTTCGCTTGCCGCTCACAAACTCCTTCGAGATATGTGACAATTCTATCAAGAAAATTCCTCCTTATTCCTCTTAAATGCGCAAAAAAGCGAGAAGCTCGCAGCTCCCCGCTTCAGAAAATGCAATGAATCCGCAAGGACGCGCAGCGTCAGGCAAGCCGGTTCAAAGTAATTTCGTATTCTGTCGGTCAGGCAGCATCTGAGCATAATACAGCATGTTCATACACATTCGACCCGACATTCGTGCGTTTACGATGAACATTTTGCTCGCTCCCTTCCGATTCCCTACTGGATTTGTTGGTTATAGAATAACACAGTCAATCCCCAGTGTCAACCTCGGAATTGTAGGAATTTTGTTTTCTGGCGGTTTTGCCAGTTTTGTATAAATCAAGTCAGTAAAATCTATGGGATTTAACTGATATTTTCAGCAGTTTGCTGTAATTCAAAGTGGTCTTCTTGGCAGGCATATTGGGTACCGAGCAGTTCATACAGGGCGATATGCCGCGCGGCACCGGAGCGTGGATTGAAATTTACTTGTTGTAGTCCTCGCCAGTGATTTCCTTAGTTGCTCCCTTCGCGGAGCGACACAGATAGCCGCATCGCCTCCATCCCTTCACGATTTTCCCCAACCCGACCAAAACATTTGCACATGTCATGACACATGTGCTATAATAACTCCAATACCGCTATTGACAACGCCGCACAGATTGCTGCGGCGTTTTGCCGGGAAGGAGAAAAATCAAATGAAAGCATACTTTGACAGCATCGAAAAGGAGGTTCCGGAGCAATTACAGCAGGTTTTCCTTAATCGCCGCGATACGGCTGTCATTACGATTGACATGCACGATGGACACCTGTCAACCGACCCGGACTGTCCATGTCCGTCTCCGCGAGGACGCGAGATCATCGAACCGCTCAATCATTTCATGAACGAAGCACGCGCGCTCGGTCTGCCGATCATCCATGTCCGCTCAACGCTGCGTAAGGGCGGCGCAGACGAAAAACTGTTTCCGTCTGCGTGGCGCATGGTGTTTCCGGTTACGGTCGGTGAGATTCCCAACATCGCAGAGCACGCCATCGAAGGCACACGCTGGAACAGAATGTCCATCGATGTACACGACGAGGACTACATGGTGACGACTAAAAAACGCCTGAGCGCGTTCTATCCGACCGATCTGGAGCTGCTGCTGCGCAACCTTGGCATCCGCCGCGTGGTGCTCACCGGCTGCATGACCGACTGCTGCGTTATCAACACTGCATTCGATGCCGCAAACCGCGATTTCCGCGTCGTCGTGCCGCGCGACCTGACCCGCGGCTCCGAGCACCTCGAAGAGCCTGCCCTGCGCATGATCTCGCTGCATCTGGGACTTGTCGTGGATTCGGATGCGCTGCTTGACGAGTGGCGCTCTCAGGACTAAATGCATACCTGAAATTACATATAAACAAGAAAACAAGGTGACATAAAATGAAAATCGGCAGAACAGAGAAAATCTGGCTGGCGTCTGTGCTGTTCTTCTGGGTATTCTATAATTTTCCGGGATTCCCCCCCTACGGCAGCGAGACCGCCTGCATCATACACGGTCTGATCAGCTTTGTCGGCACGGTGCTGTCCGTGTATATCGGCTGCAAGCTGACCGAAAAGGAGTATCCTCTGATTGAGGATGAGGAACAGGACGAAACGGCTGAGGATAATACACCTGCCGCTTCCGAAACGCAAAAAGAATCGGACAAATAAAGGATAACAGAGAAAATGACAACACAGGGTTTACTTTCAGGCAAAACGGTATGGATCGTTTTTGCAGCATATTTTCTATTTTTGATCGCTATCGCACGCTACACCACATGGAAGGAAAAACGTGACGCAGGCAAGGTCGATCTGCAGGGCGGCCGGTTCAAGTGGCCGGTCATGGTCATGACCTATATCGCCTCCTGCATGAGCGTCTGGGTATTTTTCGCAGGCCCGGGCGCGTATTACCGCTACGGACTGGGCTACTTCTTCTCGGAGATGTGCATCTACTCCATGTTCCCGATCATCTGCTACTTCACGATGACCAAGGTATGGCTGGTCAACCAGCAGAAGCACTTCACCACCCCGGCGGATTTCTTCTTCTGCCGCTACAAGTCCAAGGCGCTGACCGTTATCATCGACATTGTTTACATTATCTGCGCCGTGCCGTTTATCTCGGCGGTACTGGTAGCCGGCGGACGTGCAGCTGAGGTAGCCACCGGCGGCACGGTATCCTCGCAGACGTTTACGCTCATTTGCGGCATTATCATGACGGTATTCGTCATGCTCGGCGGCGTAAAATCCACCGCACTGGCGGATGCCGTACAGGGCTGGTTCTTCATTCTGGCGCTGTGGGCAATTATTTTCGTAACGCTCAAGATCGTATTCAACGGCTCGATCATCGAGGCATTCCAGACCGTCCGCGTGCAGACACCGGACTGGTTCTCCTATCCGGGTCCGATCGGCATATGCACCTATCCGTCGCGCGTCAGCTATCCGCTTGCATGTGCATTCGGCTACACGCTGCTGCTGCCGCAGGTCTTTGTACGCTCCGGCTATTACAGCGCGGGTCTGAAGGACCAGCGTCAGATGGCATTCCTTGCACCGTTCCTGCAGATCATTGTCTGGGGCGGCACAATGCTCATCGGTCTGGTCGCGCTGGCTGCCATGCCTGACCTTACCAGCTCGGAAACCGAACTGGTTATCCCGTATATGTGCAACATCATCGCGGGCACGCACGGTCTGCTCGCGCAGATTCTGATGATCGTGTTCCTCATCGGCGTACTGGCGGTCGGTCTGTCCACCGCAAATGCGCTGCTGATGGTCATGTCCTCTATCATCTACAAGGACCTGCTGGTCGGTATCGGTCACTGCAAATTCAAGACATCCGAAACCTCGGTTATCCGCGTGGTAATTCTGCTGTTCGGTGCCGTAACGGTTGCCGTATCGCTCATGCACTGGGAATACGTCTACAATCTGATGATTTTCGCGGATTCTCTGGTCGAATCGCTGTTCCCGGCGCTGGTATTCGGCATTTACTGCAAGTGGGCAACCCGAAAAGCCGCTATCACCTCGATTTCGGTCGGTGCGATCATTATCTGCCTGACCTTCTTCGTCTGGGATCTCGGCTATGTGTGGTACGGCACGATCGGTCTGGCGACCGCGTTCGTGCTGATGTATGTGGTCTCTAAGCTGACAAAGGATGACCTGAAGGACAGCGAGGACTTTTACGAGGCGCTTGACTCCGGTCACAGACGCTTCATGCGCATCAAAGCAAAAATCAAGTAACGGCAGGAGGGCGAAATCCCATGCTACGATTTACGCTCAATGGCACACAAATTGAAATAGAAGACGGTGAAAACCGCACATTGCTCGAATATCTCCGCAATGTAAAGTGCATGAAGGGCACAAAAGAAGCCTGCAGCACCGGTCACTGCGGCGCGTGCAGCGTGCTGGTGGACGGCAGGCTGACGCGTTCATGCGTGACGCTCGTGCGCCGACTGGACGGCAAAGCCGTCGAAACCATTGAAAACGCACCGAACGACACCATGCTGCAGGTGATTCAGCACTCGTTTCTCGATGTCGGCGCTGTGCAGTGCGGCTTCTGTACACCGGGCATGGTGATGGCGACAAAGGCGCTGCTGCTGCACTATCCGGCCCCGACCGAGCCGGAAATCTGCGACGGGCTGAAAAACAACTACTGCCGCTGCACCGGCTACGTCAAAATTATCGAGACGGTCAAGCTGGCAGCGGCGCGGCTGCGCGGCGAGGACCCGTCTATCGACACGTTCCGCGACCACGAGAGCACGGTCATTGTGGTCGGGGAAAATCAGGTCGTGCCCGAAATCACCGGTTCCGCAGTCGGCAAGTCGGTCTGGGATGTGGACGGCATGGACAAGACCGGCGGCAAACTGAAATTCTGCGACGACCTCACCGCCGAGGACATCGGCGCGGATACCCTGCTGCACGGTGCGTTCGTCTGGGCGCCGGCACCGCACGCAAAGATCAACGCGGTGGACTACTCCGCCGCCGAACAGGCGGAAGGTGTGGTGCGCATCGTGACGGCGGCTGACGTGCCCGGCATGAACAAGGTCGGCACATGGACGCCGGAGCAGCCGGTCTTTTGCACGGATGAGGTGCGGTTTCTCGGTGACCATCTGGCGCTGGTTGTCGCGGATACGGCGGCGCACGCGAGAGCGGCCGTCAAGCTGGTCAAAATCGACTATGAAGAACTGCCCGGTATCTACACCATGGCGGACGGCTACCGCAAAAACAGCTTCATCGTGCACACCGGCCGCGTCAGCGGCGATGTAGAGCAGGCAAAGCAGCGGACGGATATTGTCAAGCTCAACGTCTCCAAGGATATTGAGCCGCAGGAGCACGCCTGCATGGAGCCGGTTTCGGCTATCAGCATGGTGCAGGACGGCAAAACGATCCTCTATTCCTGCACACAGGCGCCGTTTGAAATCCGCAGGATGCTGGCAAAGATTCTGGACAAGCCGGAGGAGGATATCCGCGTTATCGTGACGCCGCTCGGCGGCGGCTTCGGTAAAAAATGCGACTCATTTCTCGAAGCACCGGCGGTTGTTGCCGCTCACGCCTGCGGCAAGCCGGTCAAGATTACGCTGACGCGCAAGGAGGATTTGATCCTCACCACCAAACGCCACGGCTACCATACGGATTACGAGATTGGCTTTACGCCAGACGGCAAATTTCAGTATCTGGACTGCCGGATGTTCTCAGACGGCGGCCCGTATGAGTGCGAAAGCTACGGCACGCTGATGACCGGCGCACTCATGAGCGGCGGCCCGTACATCATTCCCAATGTCAAGGTGGAAGGCTCAGCGATCCGCAACAACAATCTGCAGGGCGGCGCGTTCCGCGGCTACGGCATCAATCAGGCGGCGATCTCCATTGAAACTGCGATGGACATGATGGCGGAAAAGCTGGATATCGACCCGTTCGAGCTGCGTCGGCGCAATGCCGTCTATCCGGGTGCGACCTCGGTCGGCGGTGAGGTGCTCAAATACAGCATGGGTATGATGGATACCATCAATCAATGCGAAAAAAGCCTGAAAAAGGCGCTCAAGGAGTACGAAGGACAGTATCCCAAGGGCAGTAAGGTGCTCGGCTGGGGCATGGCCTCGGGATTCAAGAATGTAGGCGTCGGCAAGGGTATTTTCACCGATGACGGCGCGTGCAAGCTGATTCTGCAGGGCGACGGCCGCCTGCACATGATCGTTTCCGGCACGGATATGGGACAGGGCTTCCGTACAGCCATGACGCAGATCGCGGCGGAAACGCTGGACATGGATATAGGGAATATCTTCATCACGAACGGCGACACCGAGCTGACCATCCCGACCGGCGAATCGGTTTCCGAGCGGCAGACGCTGTGCGGCGGCCGTGCGGTATATGAGGCGTGCGTCAAGCTCAAGCAGGATTTAGACAGCCGTCCGTGGCGGCCGGGCGAGGAACGCCGCGCGGAATACTATTATGCATCCGACCCGTGCTTTGCCATCGGTGATTTTGAGGGCGCAAAGCAGCGCGGTGCAAAATACCGTAATTTTCCGGCGTATGCGTATGCCACGCAGGCCGCCATTGTCGAGGTGGACAAAGCAACCGGCGAGGTCCGGCTGCTCAAGATCATCGCGGCGCACGATGTCGGCCGCGCCATCAATCCGCATATCATCGAGGGTCAGATGCACGGCTCGTGCTCGATGGGACAGGGCTATGCACTGACCGAGGGATATCCGACGAAAAACGGCTATCCGGTCAAGACGCTGTACCGTCAACTGGGTCTGCCGCGTGCCGAGGATACGCCGGATTACGAGATTATTTTAATCGAGGACCCGGAACCACAGGGGCCGTTCGGCGCAAAAGGCATTTCCGAGGTTGCGACCGTGCCCGTCACACCGGCTATCCTGAACGCCGTGTCGCGTGCCATCGGCGTGCGCATCAATAAGGTGCCTGCGTCGCCCGAAGTCGTGCGCGAAGCCATCCGCACCGGCAAGTGTGAGGTGCCAACCATGGAGCAGCAGCTTCAGGCGCTCGAAAAGGATTGCGAATGTCACCGTCCGTCGGACGGTGTGCAGTGAAATTTCTTGTCATTGTTTACAATGACAGTCGAAACAGTATCACCACCTATATCGCAAAGACCCGGAATCTTTTTTCGGAAGATTCCGGGTCTTTGCCGTTTTCACTTATTTTCCGTCTGTTTTTTTACCGCCTCTGCGATTTTGCGATACTCCGGCACATCCACGCCGTACTGCTCCGCCAGACGCACAACCTGATAAATCAAACCATCCACCTCGGACTGCTTACCGGCTTCCATATCGCGCTGCATAGAGGTAGACGCGGTCGGTGCAAGCGCATCCAGAATGCGCAGGTTGCGCTCGACCAGTTCACCCGGCCTGCTCTCCAGCGGAATACCCATCTTGTTCGCCAGCGCAACGACCTCTTTGATCAGGCGCACAAAGCTGTCGCGCACCTCGCCCGGATGCTGCATTTCCGCAGCTTTCGCGTGATAATACTGTCCGCAGGCCGCATTCGGCGACACATACGCAAATTTGAGCAGCGTGTCGCGCTCAACATACGGAGAATAAACCGGGTCGATTCCGGCGTTTTTGAGGTCGGTCTCGACCTGCTGCAGCATCGGATGATCGGTCTTGTGGCTCGGCAGTCCGTACACGATACGGCAGATCGCACCGTGCTTCTGAATGACGCCCGGCGCAATCCTGTTGGCCGAAATGTAGATGCAGCCGTCCGTGACGAGCAGCTCAGGCAGCTCCGCCTGCAGGGCACGGCCCGTGCCGTAGATGTTGAGCACCGGAATAACTACCGTGTCCCTGCCTGCTGCCTTGCGGATGAACGGCACGGTATCCGCGAGAGAGTATCCTTTGACACACACGAAAATCACATCCGGCGCGGGAGCGCCCTGCTCCCGCGCGGCAAGAAAGCCGTCCATGTCGATCGCCTTGACCGGAATGCTCTCGCGCTCATTTTCCCCGGATACGAGCGTCAAGCCGTGCTCCTGCAGGACCGCAAGATGCTTTCCTCGTGCAATAAGTGTGGTATCCGCACCGGATTTGCTCAAATACGCGCCTACCGGTCCGCCAACGCCACCGGCACCGATAATCATATAACGCAGCTTCATCCTCTGTTCCTCCGATTGCTTTTTCTGCATTATATCACAAAATCGGCAATGTATCCACAAGTCTGTGGATATCTCTGTGAAGCGCGTGATTCTCCGCTTCTGTCATTGCATCTGTTCCCTTTTCACGATATAATGATTTTATATATTCTCACCCGTCTAATTTGTTCGACAAAATTCGACAGCCTGCAAGGAGGTCATTGCACATGGCTGGCAACCCCAAAAAGAAAAGCACCGGCATCGTCAACGCCGCCATTGGCGCGCTGGCAGTCGTGCTGGCTATATTGATTGTCTGGATGATGAACCTCGTTTCCGGTATTCAGGGCACCGCGCGTATCATCAACTACGCCGGACTCGTGCGCGGCAAGACCCAGCGTATCGTCAAGCTGGAAATCTCTGGTCAGCCGCAGGACGGCATGATCGCAGATATTGACGCGTTTATCGCCGGACTGCGCTTCGGCAGCGACGAGCTCAGCCTCGTGCGGCTGAACGATGACGCCTTCCAAAGAAAAATGCAGGAGCTGGACGACTATTTTCAAGCACTCAAGCAGGAGATCGACCGCGTGCGCGCAGTCGGCTCAAATAACACGGACATCATTCCCATCAGCGAAGCCTTTTTCGGCATCTGCGACGACGCGACCGGTCTGGCGGAGGCGTACTCGCAGCGCAAGGCAACCTCGCTTTCCGCTCTGGAGAAGTACATCACAGCGGATATCGTCGTGCTCATGCTGCTGATCGGCTACCAGCTGTTTCAGGCGCTGCACACGGCTGCAATGAACCGCGCTCTGCAGCATAAGGTCTATCTGGATGCCGCGACTGGCCTGCCCAACAAGAACAAGTGCGAGGAGCTGCTCGACGATCCGACGCCGCCTGCGCCAGAAACCGGCGTGTGCAGCTTTGACCTGAATAATCTGCGCCGCATCAACAACAGCATGGGCCATGAGGCCGGTGACGCATACATCCGGCGATTTGCGGTCGCGCTGCGTGCGGACATGCCCGAGGAGCATTTTGTCGGCCGTACAGGCGGCGATGAGTTCCTCGCGATAACGCACGGACCGGATGCCGATGCGCTGCAGAAATTGCTCTCCCATGTCCGTAAACAGCTTGCCGAGGAGTCCCGACAGCATCCGGATACACCGCTCAGCTATGCGGCCGGCTTTGCGCTTGCATCGGACAATCCGGACAGCAATATGCGCGATCTGTTTGACCTTGCGGACAAAAACATGTACATCAACAAAAACCACGTCAAGCGCGAGGAAGCCGCCGCCGAAAAGCGGCTGGATTTTCAGCTGCTGAAGCAGGTCAACCGCCTGCACCGCAGCTTTTCCGACTGCCTGTACTGCGATGCGCGTCTGGACACCTACCGCACCATCCGCGCGTGCGAGAGCTTTTTTCTGGCATCGGACGGCAGCTACACCGGCGCCGTCGAGCAGATTGCCGAGGAACAGGCTGCTAAAAGCGAGCGCAGCCGCGTCCGTTCTGCGCTGCAGCTTAACGTACTGCAGCGCAGCCTGCACAGCGCAGAGGATACCCTCGAACTGCAGTACAACGCGGCCGATGAAAGCCGCTACAGCCGTTTGACCGTTCTTCCGATTGACTGGGATGAAGCCGGTGTGCTGCACCACTTTATCCTCGCGTTCGAGACCATCCGGCTGAACGCCGACCAAGCTATCGACCCGAAGGAGCAGCTGACGCTGTACTACGAGCAGCTAAAGCAGTCTATCCTTGAGAACGACAGCTATGTGGACGCGCTGCTCGATATGGCGGGCACAATCTACACGGTAAACCTCACGCGCGACACCCTCGAGCGCAACATTTCACCTGCGGGCAAGAGTGATTCGGACCGGGCGCTGTTCCTCGACTACCCGCTTCCCTGCTCCTACCGCGACTACTGCGACGAGTACCGCAAGCGCGTCACACCGGCAACACTCGGCAGCTACCGCACGGCAGATACCAGTGCCCGTCTGCTCAAGCGCTTTGCTGCCGGTGAAAAACACATCACGGTGGAGTACTGCGTGCAGGAGGATGACGGCGCTATCCGCTGGGTACAGAAAACCGCGCTGATGACGCAGACTACCGTGTTTGATCCGGAAATCAATGCCGAAATGCCGATGGTCACGGCGATTATCCTGCTGCAGGATACCTCGCAGATGCACGCCCGCAACGAGCAGGAGAACGCCCGTCTGCAGGCCGCCTTCGATGAAATGCGTATTGCGAACCGCACCAAAACCGAATTTCTCTCGCGCATGAGTCACGATATCCGCACACCGCTCAACGGCATTATCGGTCTGCTGCAGGTGGACGAAACCCACTTTGATGACAAGGCGCTGCTGCTGGAAAATCACAAAAAAATGCAGATTTCCGCCAATCACTTGCTGTCGCTCATCAACGATGTGCTGCAGATGAGCAAGCTGGAGGAGGGCACGACCGTCCTCACGCATGAGCGCATCAGTCTGGTGGAGCTGACCCGCGATATCATTACCATTATCGTCGGCCGCGCCGAAGAAGCCGGCATTGAGTGGGAGTATGAAAAGGACAAATCCATCATTCCGTACCCGTATATTTACGGCAGTCCGCTGCATCTGCGGCAGATTTTCCTCAATATTTACAGCAACTGCATCAAATACAACCGTCCCGGCGGTAAAATCACCACCCATACGGACTCGCTCGGTGAACAGGACGGCAAATGCACCTATCGCTGGACGATTTCGGATACGGGTATCGGCATGAGTCCGGACTTTGTTGACCATATTTTTGAACCGTTCACGCAGGAAAAGCAGGACGCGCGCAGCTATTATCACGGCACCGGTCTCGGCATGACCATCACCAAGGAGCTTGTCGACCGGATGGGCGGCTCGATTGCGGTCACGAGTCAGCTTGGCGTCGGCTCCACCTTCGTGATCACCCTGCCGTTTGAAATTGCACCGTCTCCCGAGCAGACACCGGACGCACATGCCGCGCCGGATATCAGCATTGCAGGCTGCAGGCTGCTGCTCGTCGAGGACAATGCCCTCAACGCCGAAATCGCACAGATCCTGCTGACCGACGAGGGAGCAACCGTAACCGTCGTCACGGATGGTAAACAGGCTGTGGAGATCGTGCAGAACAATCCGCCGGACACCTTCGACGCGGTTCTCATGGATGTGATGATGCCTGTGATGAACGGCATTGACGCTACGAAGGCCATTCGCTCGCTCAACCGCCCGGACGCGAAAACGCTGCCCATCATCGCCATGACCGCAAATGCCTTTTACGAGGATGCACAGAAGTGCCTCGCCGCAGGCATGAATGCCCATCTGGCAAAGCCACTGCAGATAAAGAAGGTCAAGCAGACGATCGCCGAATGGGTGAAAAATAACCGATCTGCAAAAAAGGACGCGTAAAGCGTCCTCAGTCTGTCGAAAAGTCATATAGTCAGCATTTTTCAGCATTTCGCGCGGCAGCGCGCATGAAATAGCATTTGCTCTGCAAATGCTCAAAAAGGGGGAGCATGTATCAGCGCAGCGCGGCCGAGAAGCCGCGCAAGGATAGCGCCCCTTTTGAACTTCTGGAGGGAGAAAGTTTCTGTATAGGAACTTTCGGACGACTTTGGAACGGC
>OLOC01000417.1_pt1 | contig 33569 bp, 28 predicted proteins | sample 1643111 | NCBI WGS metagenome assembly OLOC01 (sample SAMEA3136633, study PRJEB25190) | human gut metagenome
ACGGCTTTTTTGCATGGGCAGTGCCGTCAAAGCGCAGATATTTCCGGAAGGCTGTTCGTACTGCCTCGGTCAGTTCCTCACCGCTCAGCGTGCCGGGGCAGGCAAGCGCCGCCGACAGACCTTTTTCCCAAGGCGCCAGCACAGGCGGCTTTTGTCCGAGCACAGCTTTCCAGCGGGCGGATTGAAGCGCGTATACCAACTGGTTTTTCGCCATCCACTCCTGTCGGGAAAGCTGGTATTCCGAGGCAAAAAAGGCAGCGGCATGCGCCTGCCGCAGTCCCGCCAGCGCGGGGCGCTCCGGCAGCTCTTTTTCATAGACGGCATTTTCCAATGCCAGCCATGCCAGATCGTCATACATGGCCTGATGAGCGTCACCCGCCCACGAGGTAAACAGCTTTTTGGGCAGATCTTCTCCAAACCACTTGTGCACCAGACCGATCACGCAGTTCATGTAAAGATCGGGCTGACCGTCCGAACGCATCGCCAGAAACTGCGGTTCAAACCGATAATCTCTGCAGGCGGTCCAGATCTGATTGATAGCCCGCCGCTGACGGGCACTGTAAGCAGAAGTTTCCATATCAGTCGGTAAACAGGCGGGCACGGTCCAGCTTGGCCGGAATGCGGGCGGCGATGATGTCCCGGATCAAACCCTGCTCATAGCTGTCGAACGCCTTGTTTGTGATGCCCATATCGAGCGCGGTTCCGGCGCTGAGTCCCTTTTGAATCAGCCGCAGCGCATCCAGCATGCCGCGGAGATCGAGTGCCTTGGAGGAAATTTCGGCATTCTCGCACTTTTTCTGCAGGTCCAGAAACAGCTGTACAAATTGTTCGCGATATTTCTTTTCCAGGGTGGGAAATTCCTCGGTCAGCAGCCGTTCCAGATTGCCGCCGTCAATGGCGGGCACCTGAATGACAGCGAAACGGCTGGTCAGCGCCTCATTCAGCTCACGGGTACCGGCGTAGCCGTAGTTCATGGTGCCGATGAACCGCGCGGCCGGATCGACATCCAATCGGTCATAGCCCGGTACGTCAATCGAACGTCGGAAATCCAGTGTGGCGTGCAGCACCGCCAGCGCTTCGTTTTTCGCCATGTTGATCTCGTCCAGAACACCGAAGCCGCAGTAGCGTGCGCAGCGAACACGCGCCTTTTCTGCCTTCATCATAGCATGCGGACTGGCGAAAATCAACAGCGGGGAAGGGGGAGTTGCCATTAAAAAACGGGAGAAACCGCAGTTTCTCCCGTTGGGTATTTGCATACCGTTTTTTTGCCTGGCAACAAAATTTGCAATGATATCGCTGTCAGCGGTGTCCATCATAGAGCCAGATTTCAATACCTTTTTCAGCAGTGCAATAACGCGATCTTTGTCTGAAATCTCTGCAAAGCGTACGCAGGCTGTTTCGGGCAAAATCGGCCTTGCCTGCGGACGGGTTTTGCATGTCGGTTTTATATATGCAATTTTGTGCGATATGTACGCGGCGTTAGGCAGGCTGTACGAAATACCTCCGGTGGGATTTAGCTATCCTGCCAAATTAAAAAAATAAATAAAAAATCCGTTGACTTTTCATTCGGTTTCGGTTATATTAACATCACAAAGAGAAACGAGCACGAGCTCGTAAAACAAAGAGCACGAGCTCGATAGAATGCGAGCACGGGCTTCTGAAACCGGCGGCATGATTTGCTGAGAACTGCCGGATATGCTATTATTTACCGGAGAGGAAGTGAAAGCCCGATGAAAGTAACGATCAAGGAAATCGCGGAACGTGCGGGCGTTCACCGCGCTACGGTAGATAAGGTCCTGCATAACCGGGTCGGTGTAAGCGATGAAGTGAGAATGAAGGTGCAGCGCATCATCAAGGAGATGGGCTACACGCCGAATCCTGCCGGCCGCGTACTGCAAAAGCAGGGCAAGAAGTACCGCATCGAAGCGATACTGGTCGAGGTTGACGCACTGCCGTTCCTCAAGGCCGGTATCGAGCAGGGCGTACACAATCAGGTCGGCTTTGATATTGAAGTCACCTACGCCATCAGCAAATTTCAGGATGCCGAACGGCAGAAGGAATTTATTGATAACGCTATCGCCGCAAGAGCGGACGGCATCATCATCAGCCCGATCAATTCCGAGCGTGTTCGAAAGGCGATCGACAGAGCGGTGGATTCCGGGATACCGGTCGTTGCCACCAACGCCGATATCGACGGGACAAAGCGAACCTGCTGCGTCGGCATCAACAACCGCAAGGCCGCCCGCATTGCAGGCCGTCTGATGGGTCAGTTCCTCGGAGGTACGGGAAAGATCGCAGTGGTTTCCAGCGCGATCGCCTCCGAGAACAACAACTATTACGTTCAGGTCCGTGAAACCGAATTTGCGGACTTCATCCATAAAGAATATCCGGACATCGAGATCATCACCACGCTGGACAGCTTTGAGGATCCGCAGATCACTTACGAAAAGACAGTCAAACTTCTGCGGGATTACCAAGACCTGCAAGGTATCTACATCACCTGCGGCGGCGTTTCCCAAGTGGGACGGGCGTTGGAGGAGAGCGGGAGAGCGAAAGATATCCGCGTGATCTCCTTTGAGGATTACCCCGAGGTTGTAGACCTCATCCGAAAGGATGTTATCGACTGTACGCTTGCCGGAGAGCTCCAGCAGCAGGGCGAGATACCGGTACAGATCATCATGGATTATCTGGTATTCGGCAAGGAACCCGAACAGCAGCAGATTTTTACCGATATTCGCGTACTGGTAAAGGAAAGCCTGTAAATCAGTTGAAAAAAATATTTGCTTTCTGGAGCAAATATTTTTTACAGGGTTACGAGCACGAGCTCGTTCCCGAAATATTTTTTTAGAGAAGAACGAGCACGAGCTCGCAATTCGCGCAAAGAGAAGAAACGGAGAAAGAAGGAGGAAGCAGCATGGCAAATTCAGAGTATGTACTGGAAATGCGGGATATTGTAAAGGTATTTCCCGGCGTGCGTGCGCTGGACGGCGTTAAACTGCAGGTTCGGCCCGGCAAGGTGCACGTTATCTGCGGCGAGAACGGCGCAGGTAAATCCACGCTGATGAAGATCATCAACGGTACTTACGTTGCCGATGAGGGCGAGATGTTCTATAAGGGCGAGAAGATCGGTCCTCACACCGTGCAGGATACCCTCAAAATGGGCATCGCAATGATCTATCAGGAGCTCAATCCGGTGCTCGAAATGACCATCGCAGAGAACATCTGGCTGGGCCGCGAGCCGAGAAAGGGCAGGTTCGTAGACTTCGGCAAGATGCAGAAGGACACGCAGGAGCTGCTCGACAAGCTGGATATGCCGTACAAGGCAAATCAGAAGATGTACGAGCTGTCCATCGCAGGCCACCAGCTGGTCGAGATCGCAAAGGCAATCTCGTGCAACGCATCGGTCATCATCATGGATGAGCCGTCCTCGGCCATCGGTGACGAGGAGATCAACGTATTGTTCAAGCAGATCTTCTCCCTCCGGGAACAGGGCGTAGCGATTTTGTACATCACCCACAAGATGGACGAGATCTTCCGCATCGCGGACGACATCACCATCATCCGCGACGGCCAGTGGATCGAAACCGGTCTGGCAACCGATTACAACCCGGATAAGCTGGTCGCCCGCATGGTAGGCCGCGAGATTACCAACGTATTCCCCAAGGACACCACGGTGCCGATCGGCGACGTTATCTTTGAGGTAAAGGAGCTGACACAGGAAAAGGCCGACGGCGGCCGCTTCCGAAACATCAACTTCCAGCTCCGCGCAGGCGAGATCCTCGGCTTTGCCGGTCTGGTAGGCGCAGGCCGAAGTGAGGTCATGCGTGCCATCTTTGGTCTGGATCCCCTCTCCTCCGGTTCGGTTTATCTGAACGGCAGGGAAGTGCACATCAAGAACACCCGTGATGCCATCAACTACGGCATCGCAATGGTAAACGAGGACCGCCGTACCTACGGTCTGGTGCTCGGCCGCAGCATCCACCACAACGTATCGCTGGTAAACCTGAAGAAATATACCAAGGGCCTGATTGATGACAGGAAGATCAGCAAGGACGTTGAAAAGATGCGTGAGCTGCTTCAGATCAAGATCGCAAACGAGGACGTCGAGGCGGCAACGCTCTCCGGCGGCAATCAGCAGAAGGTCGTTCTGGCCAAGTGGCTTGTGGGCGATGTCAAGATCATGATCCTCGACGAGCCGACGCGAGGCATCGACGTCGGTGCAAAATCTGAAATTCACAAGCTGATGACAAACTTCGCCCGTCAGGGCATGGGCATCATCATGATCTCCTCCGAGCTGCCCGAAGTGCTCGGTATGAGCGACCGCGTCGTTGTCATGCAGGAGGGCATCGTGCAGGGCATTCTGGACCGGTCGGAGGCAACACAGGAAAGCATCATGAAACTGGCTACGAGGGGAGTAGGAAAACATGAGTAATCAGGTAGAGAAGAAAAAGTTCAATTTCGGTCAATTCTACGGGAAGTACGGTATCGCACTGATCTTCGTTGTGATCTTTATCGCGGCGTCGCTGTTCGTTCCGGGATTCCTCAGCACATATAACCTCAAGAGCATCCTGCTCGCAATCGCCTGCACGACTGTGCTCGGCTTCGGTGCAACCTTCATCATCATCCTCGGTCACATCAACATCGCCTACGGCTCAGAAATCGCCTTCATAGGCTGTATCGCCTGCATGGTTGACGTTGCGACCGGCTCGGTCTGGGCAGCTATCGCAGTAGCGCTTGTAATCGGCGTTCTCCTCGGCGCATTGACCGGCTTTATCATTACAAAGTTCAGCATTCCAGCATTCATCATGACATTGGCGCTCACCGAGGCCGCACGCGGCGGCGCGGTTCTTGTCACCAAGGGCAACACCATCTCGGGCATTTCGAGCGGCTTTACCTTCATGGGTCAGGGCTATGTCGGCCCGATCCCGATGGCTGTTATCATCCTGCTGCTCTGCTTCGCAGTGATGTGGGTCATCCTCAACAAGACTCCTTACGGCCGCTACATTTACGCGGTCGGCGGCAACGCAAAAGCGGCTGAGGCCTCCGGTATCAGCCCCAAGTCCATCACCTTCAAGGCTTATCTGCTTGACGGCGCACTCGTTGGTATCGGCAGCCTGCTGCTAATGGGTCGTCTGAACTCCGGCGTTCCGGGCGCAGGCCTCTCCTATGAGATGGACGCCATCACCGCAGTTATCGTAGGCGGCACCTCGATGTCCGGCGGCTCCGGTACCCTCGGCGGCACGCTGGTCGGCGCGGTAATCGTCGGTATCATCAACAACGTACAGACCCTGATGGGCGTTGACTCCAACATCCAGAAGATCGTCAAGGGTGTTATCATCGTCGGCGCGGTTATCATCGACGTAGTTACCAAGAATTCCGCGAAGAAGGCACGCTAATCCCAAACTGTTGTATTCAATTCTGTGCGGAGGTTCCGCTTCCGCACAGATTGGTAAAGAGAAGAAGAAACGAGAAATGATAATTTAGGAGGAAATTATTATGAAAATCTGGAAACGCATCGGCGCAATGGCAATGGTAACGGCATTTTCGGCACTGGCACTCACCGGCTGCGGCGGCGGCAGTAGCAGCGGCGGCGGTGATTCCGCAGGCAGCGACGGCTGGAATATCGGCTATGTAAACCTTGCCGATACCGACGTATTCTGTATGGCTCGTGAGAGCGCGTTGACCACAGAGCTTGATGGTACCGGTTACTCCGTATCGTTCTCTGACGGCAACAACGACAACCAGAAGCAGATCGACCAGACCAACGCATTCCTCGCAAAGGGTGTTGACGCGCTCATCCTCGTACCAGCTGACTCGGATGCAATCGCTCCGGCTATCTCCGCTGCAAACAGCAAGGGCACTCCGGTTATCTGCCTCGGCATCAAGGCAAACTCCGGTGACTTCACCTTCGTAGGCTCCGAGAACTACGACTCCGGCCACATGCAGGGCGAGTACATGGCAGAAAACCTGCCGCAGGGCGCTAAGGTTCTGTATCTGGCAGGCACCGCTGGTCTGCAGCACTCCGCTGACCGCCGTCAGGGCTTCAAGGATGCTCTGAGCGAAGCAGGCCGCGATGACATCACCATTCTGGCTGACCAGGACGGCGATTACGTTAAGGACGAAGCAATGCGTATCTGCGACGCTTGGATTCAGACTTACGCTTCGGGCGGCAAGGCCGATTTCGACGCAGTTGTATGTGCAAACGACCAGATGGCTCTGGGTGCTGTGGAATCCCTGAAGGGTGCAGGTCTGCTGACCAATGCCGGTGAGATCCTCATTACCGGTGTTGACGGCTCCGACGACGGTCTGAAGGCTGTTAAGGACGGCTATATGTGCCAGACCGTTCTGCAGGATGCAGCAGGTCAGGCTAAGGCTGCCCACGAGGTTCTCGAGAAGCTGAAGAACGGCGAGACTCCGGACAAGGAAGTTATCGTTCCGTTCCAGTCCATCACCAAGGACAATGTTGACGAGTATCTGAAGTAAGCATCACTTCATTTCGACCACATCTAATGCATATCACTTTTCCCCCTGCGGGGCAGTCCCGCAGGGAGGAGAACAAGCAGCCCAAAGGAGAATATACCATGGAAACTTTGAGAATTGGTCTTGTAGGCACCGGCGGCATCGGCCGTACCCATATCGAGCGCATTAACAACACCCTGCAGGGCGGCAAAGTTGTTGCTTGTGCAGATCCGGCTGGCGCATTCGGCCTGTCGGTTGCCGAGAAGTACGGCATCAAGGGCTTTGAGAACCCGATCGATATGATCAACGATTCCGAGATCGATGCAGTCATGTGCACCACCGCTGATCCGTATCACGAGGAATATGTTCTGGCTTCCATCGCAGCAGGCAAGTATGTGTTCTGCGAGAAGCCGCTCGCTCCCAAGGCCGATGCGTGCAAGCGCATCGTTGAGGCGGAGATGAAGGCCGGCAAGAAGCTGGTTCAGGTTGGCTTCATGCGCCGCTATGACGAAGGCTACAAGCAGCTGAAGGCAGCGGTTGACAGCGGCAAGTACGGCGAAGCCCTGCTGCTGCACTGCGCACACCGCAACCCGTCTGTTCCGGATGACTGGGACAACTCCATGGCAGTTGAAAACTCCATGGTTCACGAAATCGACGTTCTGCGCTGGCTGCTCGGCGAGGATTACGCTACCGCTGAGGTTCGCTACGGCAAGTCCACCAACAACGGTCCGAAGGACCTGCACGACCCGCAGATCATGATCTTGACCACCAAGTCCGGCGTCCGCATCGACGTTGAATCCTTCGTAAATAACAAGAATGACTACGACATCAAGTGCGAGATCGTATGTGACGGCGCGGTGCTCAACATGCCGAAGCCGAATTACATCTCGGTAAACGCAAATGCAACCACCGGTCAGGCAATGTACACGGATTGCTTCCAGCGCTTTGCAGATGCATATAACGCAGAGATCCAGACCTGGATCAACGCTTCCAAGGCAGGCTACGTGGACGGCCCGACCGCATGGGATGGCTACTGCTGCCAGGTTGCTGCGGCTGCAGCTTCCAAGGCACGCGAAACCCAGACCATCCAGCCGGTCGTATACGACGAGATGCCGGATTTCTACAAGAAGTAATTCAATTATTTTATATCACTTTAGCATTTTCACTTAGACCCTAACTTCTCTCTTTTTTCTTCGGCGGGTGTGCGGCGATCCGCGCATCCGCTGCCTATTTTCAGGAGGTAATCTTTATATGAAACTCGCAATCTGCACGGATGTTTTTGCTGACCTGTCCTACACGGACATGCTCGATAAGGTTAAGTCTCTCGGTATCGACGCGGTTGAGATGACCGCAGGCGGCTGGGGCGCCCGCAAGCACTGCAACACCGCGGAGCTTCTTGCTGACGAAGGCAAGCGCAAGGAATTCATGGGCGAGCTCGAGAAGCGCAGCATGCGTATTTCTGCTCTGAACACGTCCTGCAATCCGCTTTGGCCGTCCAAGACCGGCGAGGAGTACAAGAAGTCCATGTACGACTGTGCTACGCTGGCAGGTCTGCTGGGCGTCAAGAAGATCGTTGCCATGGCTGGTCTGCCGGCCGGCAACGAGACCGACACCACCCCGAACTGGATCACCTCTACCGTTTCCTGGCCGGACTTTATGGCTCCGGCTTACGAGTACCAGTGGAAGGTAACCATCGAGTTCTGGAATGAGTTCATCGCACACTGCAAGAAGTGCGGCATCGAGCACATCGCTATCGAGGAGTTCCCGGGCACCATGGTTTGGTCTGCTTCGACCCTGCTCAAGCTGCGTGAGGCTACCGACCCGATGCTCGGCATCAACCTCGACCCGTCCCACATGATGGTCCTCGGCGCTGACCCGATCGCGGCTGCTCGTGCTCTGAAGGGCTGCATCTTCCACGTTCACGGCAAGGATGCCCGTATCGAGCGCGGTCTGGCTGACACCGACGGTCTGCTCGAGCCTCGTCCTGTTACCGAGTCCGCTGACCGCGTATGGAACTATGTTGCAGTCGGCTGCGGCAAGGACCTGCAGTGGTGGAAGGAATTCTTCTCTGTATGCCACATGATGGGCTACGACGGCGACGTTTCGCTCGAGATGGAGGACCTGACCATGACCGTTGATGCAGGTGTCAACACCTCGATCGACGCACTGCGTCAGACCATCAGCCAGTAATTTTACAGTTCGCCGTCTTTACGGCAATACTTCATCTGTTAAAACCCCGGTCTGCACTTGTTTGCAGACCGGGGTTTTTGATGAGGGATATGATTATATTGATATACATATTCCCAATTTTGATGGTATGTACACCAAACGATTGAAAGCATATAAACATATACGCATTTATTTGCTATCCATAAGCGGCCACTGTTCTTGAGGCAGATTACTTGGTTTGCTTACAGCGGTCAATCCCTTCTGCTCCTACAGTTTGTGGGCGGGAGAAGGTGAATGCGTTATGAAGGAAAAAGCATTTCGTCTTTTTATTTGTGTGGTCATCGTACTGCACATTTCCCTTATAAATGCGCGATGACCGCTCGGATGGGACCCGAACGGTCATCGACTTAATGATGATCTAAAAGGTGATTGATCGTGGAACAGTGTCCACCATTTCTATGTTTATTATACGCTCACGGCTCTGCCTTTGTCAAGGTAGAGCTTGGACTACTACAACAATCGCAGGATTAAGGCAAAACCAAAGGGCCTGCCACCTGCAATTCACAGACAGCAAGCCCTTTCGGTTGCTTGAACAATTTTTACGATGGATTTTTGTCTAACTTTGGGGGCACTTCAATCGGCTGTGCCTTTTCTTTACTCTAATTGAGTGTTACAGACAATGAAAAATGCAAAAAGAAACGTCATTCTTCATTTTCCATCCTCAATTCTCAATTCAGAATCTTTTCCATCTCCGAGATCATTTCATCAAACAGCTTTGTTGCGTCCTCGATCGGCTTCGGGCTTGCCATATCCACGCCCGCGCCGCGCAGCAGCGTGATCGGGTCGGCAGAGCAGCCGCCGGACAGGAAGCCGAGGTAATCCTTCACCGCCGGTTCACCCTCCCGCAGAATGCGGCGCGAAAGTGCAATGGCAGCGGCGTAGCCGGTTGCGTACTGGTAAACGTAGTAATCGTAGTAGAAGTGCGGAATACGCGCCCATTCGAGCGAGATCTCCTCGTCTACGTTCATTTCCGGTCCGAAATACTGCTCGTTCAGCTTTTTGTACATCGCGCAGAGCGCTTCGGCGGTCGTGCCCTCGCCGCGCTGGGTCATCTCGTTGGCGGCCAGCTCGAACTCAGCGAACATGGTCTGACGGTACAGCGTGCCGCGGAACTGCTCGAGGAAGTGGTTGATGAGGTACGCGCGCTCCTTTTTATCGGTCGTGACGGACAGCAGGTATTCCATCAGCAGGGCCTCGTTGCAGGTGGATGCAACCTCGGCAACAAAGATAACGTAATCCTGATACGCGGTCGGCTGGGTCTTGTTGGACAGGTACGAGTGGATGGAGTGACCCATCTCATGCACGAGCGTGAACACATCGTCGAGCGTGCCCTTGAAGTTAAGCAGCACATACGGGTGCACGCGCGCGCCTGCCGAGTACGCGCCCGAGCGCTTGCCCTCGTTCTCGTACACATCGATCCAGCCGTTGGCAAAGCCTTCGCGGAGCAGATTCAGGTAGTCCTCACCGAGCGGCGCGAGCGCCTTCAGTGCGATCTCCTTGGCCTCCTCGAACGTGAATTTCATCTCCACGCCGTCCACGACCGGCACATACAGGTCGTACATGTGCAGCTCATCCACGCCGAGCAGCTTCTTTCTCAGCGCGACATAGCGGTACATGGGCGCAAACGAGCGGTGCACCGCGTCGATCAGATTGCGGTAAATCTCGGTCGGCACCTCGTTGCCGTCGAGCGCGGCATCCAGTGTCGAGGGATATTTTCTCACGTTTGCGAAAAACAGCAGCTGCTTGAGCTGCGCGGACAGCGTTGCCGCCGAGGTGTTGCGGAACTGGCCGTACACCGAGTACAGCGAATCGAACGCGGACTTTCGCAGCACGCGGTCGTAGGACTGCATCAGCGGGATGAACGTGCCGTGCGTGACCGGATGCTTACTGCCATCCTTGTCCACTGCGTCTGGGAATTTGAGGTCGGCATCGTTGAGCATGGAGTAAATGTCATCCGGGCTGGCGGCCATTTCGCCTGCAGCGGCCAGGATTGCCTCCTCCTTGTCGGACAGCACATGCTCTCGGCGGCGGCGAATGCGGTCGATATTCAGGCGGTACAGCTCCAGCTCGGGTGCTTCGGCGTACAGACGGTTCATGTCCTCATCGCTGATGGCGAGCAGCTCAGGGGTCTCAAACGCGGCGGCAGACTGAATTTCGACCGCGAAGCGCGTCACCTGGCTGACCATCTCCTGATAGGCGGCGACGCGGGTGTCCTCATCGCTGCGGCGCTGGGCGTAGTGTACGAGCGCGTCAAATGCAAGGCTGATTTCATCATCCAGACGGAAAAAAGACAGCAGAACAGCGCCGCTTTCGGCCAGTCTGCCGCGGAATGCGGTGATGCGCGGAATGAACTCCTTGGCCTTCGCTAACGCGGCACGCCAGTCATCATCGGTCGCAAACAGATCCTGAATCGCCCATTTGTCCTTTGCGGGCACATCTGCGCGGGCGGGAATTTTATTGGTTTCCATGGAAATACTTCCTTTCCGGTAGAGTTTTCTACTCTTATTATGATACCGCAACAGCAGGTTTCATGCAAGCGGATTTACGGCTAAAAAACAGACATCCCTCTCACATTTCCGTAAGAGGGATGGAGTCTATTCTTCCTCCGGCAGCGAATTGCCGTAGGTTTCGAGTGCACGCTTGATATCATTCCATGCAAAACCGCGACGCTGGAGTGCCGCAACGGCTTTTTCGACCTCTTTTCGATCGGAAACGTCACCGCGCAGGCGTTTTGCGAGCAGAGCCAGCATTTGCGCCTCATCCGGAGAGAAGGTCTGCATAGCCACTTCTGCGGTGTCGCGGTCTATGCCGCGGCGGGTCAGCTCCTGCCGGATGCGTGCCGCGCCGTAGCCCTTGCGCGTGTAGCCGCGCACAACGCTTTCCGCGAAAAGCTCGTCATTGAGCATACTGCGTTCGGTCAGCCACGCAAGCGCGTAATCGGCGGCTTCCTCATCGTGCCCCTTGGCAAGCAGCTTGTCGCGCAGCATTTTCGCACTCAGTGCCCGATAAGACAGCTGTTTTGCCGCCATATCGAGGGCTGTGCGGTATTTATCCTCGCTCATTATTCTTCGTCGAGGTCGTCAAAATCGTCCGCGTCGATGGAGACTGCCTTGGAGGACGACGGACGAGGTGCCTTATCCGCAGGCTTTTCGGCCTTCTCGGTCGGCACAGCAGCGGAAGGACGTGCCACATGGCTCTGCGCCAGCTTGCTGCGCTCCTCGGCAACCTTTTCCATGATCTGCTTCTGTACGTCATCCGCGATGTCCGGATGATCCTTGAAATACTGCTTGGCAGCATCGCGGCCCTGACCCAGACGGGTATCGCCCATGGAGAACCACGCGCCAGATTTGTTGAGGATGCCGAATTCCACGCCGAGATCGACCAGCTCGCTCGTGCGGGAAATGCCTTCGCCGTACATAATATCGAACTCAGCCTGCTTGAACGGGGGAGCGACCTTGTTTTTTACAACCTTTACGCGGGTGTGGCTGCCGATCAGTTCGGTGCCGTTTTTCAGATGCTCCACGCGGCGAACCTCCATGCGGACAGACGCATAGAACTTGAGCGCACGGCCACCGGTGGTGACCTCCGGATTGCCGTAAATGACGCCGACCTTCTCACGCAGCTGGTTGATAAAGATGGCTACACACTGGCTCTTGGCGATCGAGCCGGCCAGCTTGCGCATCGCCTGACTCATCATGCGGGCATGCAGACCAACGAAGGAATCGCCCATTTCGCCTTCGATTTCGGCGCGCGGCGTCAGCGCGGCAACCGAGTCGATAACCACGATGTCGATCGCGCCCGAGCGCACAAGCGCTTCTGCAATGTCCAGACCCTGCTCACCGGTGTCCGGCTGGGAGACCAGCAGGCTGTCGATGTCAACGCCGAGTGCCTTGGCGTAAACCGGGTCGAGCGCGTGCTCGGCATCGATAAACGCAGCCGTGCCGCCCAGCTTCTGTGCCTCTGCAACGCTGTGCAGCGCAACCGTGGTCTTACCGGAGGATTCCGGTCCGTAGATCTCAATGATTCGGCCGCGCGGCAGACCGCCGATGCCGAGTGCGAGATCCAGACCGATCGAGCCGGTCGGGATGTGTTCGATGTTCATGCCGGTGTTTTCGCCCAGACGCATAACCGAGCCTTTACCGAACTGCTTTTCGATCTGACCGAGCGCAGCGGCAAGTGCTTTCTTCTTATCAGCCGCAGGAGCGACCGGTTCCAACTGCTTTTTGGTAGCCATGATAGCATTTCCTCCTGAAAAAGTTACAAATATGCAAGCCGCAGAGCGGCGGTGTATTCGGATTCGATACACCCATTATAACAGGGTGCCGATTTGAATGCAATGATTTTATCGAAAATTTGTTCGATAAAATTTGATATAAAAAATCCTGCCTTTTCAGGCAGGATTTTCAACGGGTCTTATTTACCCTGTGCGTCGATATACGCCTTCGCATGCTGCTTGAGCTTGTCGAAGGTTTCCTCGCTCAGTACATGCTCGATGCGGCACGCATCCTCAGCGGCGGTCTCAGCGTCCACGCCGAGAGCGGTGAGGAACGCGGTGAGCACGGTGTGGCGCTCGTAAATGCTGGTGGCGATCTGCATGCCGGATTCGGTCAGTCCCAGCAGACCGTTCTGGTCGATGGAAACGTAACCGTTATCGCGCAGCAGGCCAACGGCACGGCTGATGCTCGGCTTGGAAAAGCCGGTGTAGTGCGCAACGTCGATCGAGCGCACCTGTCCATTTTTCTGCGTCAGAACCAGGATGGCTTCCAGGTAGTTTTCCGCGCTTTCCTGAATTTTCAATGCACGGACCTCCTTTTTCTAAGATACTCTTTTCTGTAGGGCAGCACATGGGTTGGTCCTGCCGCGAAATTCTGTAATAGTATATCTATTTTATCATGACTTACGTGTTTTTGCAATCTGCGTTGAACAAATTTCAAGCGGAAACAGCGGCTTGTGTTACGGCTGATCGGGCGGGAGCGGATTTTCCGGTGTATTCTGCGGCTCGGGCTGCGCTGCGGGAGCCGGCTGCTCGAACGGCTGCGGCTCGGGCATTTTGCGGTCAATGCTGCGCAGGGTGCGGTGCATGCTGAACAGCATCATAATAAATTCATAGCCGAGACGTGCAGCAATATTTCCGACGATAAACAGCAGGATCGCCCAGAAAAAGTGGAAAAACAGCAGAATAACGCTGTAAACAGCCAGCGCAGCGACCGTCATGCAGTACAGGATTTTCAGCAGACCCTCGGTGTATGCGTGCCGGAAATTGAGAAAATCATGCAGCTTAGCTGCCGCGCCGTGGTAGTGATTCGGCTTGCGGACAAACAGCGTGTACAGCGCGATGCCGCCCGCAAGAATCAGTAAAAGTGCCAGAATCGGCAGAATCATTGTGAAAAGCGGTGTGTATGTATAGGTGTAAGCGTAATTCATGGTATGCACCTCTCCTTTGGAAATGGGTTGATACATTTTTAGTGTACCATATTCTGCGGGGATGATAAAGGGAAAGTTGAATAATTGAGAATGGAAAATGCAGGCGAGGGGAAAATCGGTGTATTTATCAGATGAGAATGGCGTTATCCGTTAAGAAACGGCGGCAATCGTGGAATCGCAGGGGCGGCCAGTGACCGCCCGCATACCGTTCAATATTACGTTCATTTTCCATTCGCTATCCTCTCCCAGCGGATACATAGGTTGCTCAACAGGGGGAAAATCCGCCTCTCCGTCCTCCGCAAAGAGGTAAACATAGGCATTTTTGCCGTCCTAGACCACCTTTTTGACGATGGTGCGCAGCAGGCGGCGTTTTTCCTCCAGCGTAGCAGAATCCACCGCGCTGGCAAAGGATTCGATCATTTCCTGATGGAAGGCGAACTCCTGATGCAGCATCCGGCTCTGCTCGGTGAGGGCTTCCAAATCGGAAAGTCTTGCCTGCTGAGTCTCGCTCTCCCGATGCAGTTCGTCGATCTGCTCCATGACGTACTTTGCAGAGGTGTCGCTGGCAACGGACAGGGACTCCACCAGCCGTTTGAGGCGTTCTTCCGTCTCGGCGTGTTTCTCCCGGAGCAGCGCAAGCTCTGCATCGTAGCCCTCCTTGCTGCCGCTGATAACCTTCTTGGTCTGCGCCAGCAGCCGGGTAAGGGTCTCCTTGTCGGCGGACAGCTTGCGGATCTCCTCGATGATCTTGGCGTCCAGCGTGTTGCCGTTGCAGTTTTTCATAGAGCAGACCGTGCCGTGGCTACGCTCCTTGGTGGAGCACATGTAGGTGTAGATCAGCTCGTCGTCCGCATTCTTGCGGTTGGTCAGCTTCGGGCGCATATAGTCGCCGCATTCGCCGCAGCGCAGAAGCCCGGACAGCAGCGCCACGTTGCTGCGCGCTCGGCAAACAGGTCAACATTGTTTTCTTTCAGATACTGATACGCCGTCTCATCGGCGATCATGTAGACCGGATTGGTCAGAATACCCCGGATAGCAAAGCGGGTGAACTGCTTGCCGCGCTTCGTGACGCAGCGATGCTCCAGCAGGTACTGATCGGTCTTGCTGAGAGAACCGGTTTCCATGAATACGGAGAAGATCGTCTTGACCAGCTGGATTTCCTCCGGGATGGGCTTGAGCTTGCAGGCTTTCTTTACCTTGCCGTCCACCGTCACGATGGACAGGCTTTCTGAGGCGTAGCCCGTGGGCGTTGTGCCGCCCAGCCAGCGTCCTGTCTTGGACAGCTCGTGCATGTTGTCCCGGATGCGCTCGGCGATGGTCTCCCGCTCCAGCTAAGAGAACACCGACGCAATATACATCATCGCCCGGCCCATGGGATAGGACGTGTCGAACTGCTCGCGGATGGAGATGAAGTCAATGTGCCGGTCGCCCAGGTCCTCGATGAGCTTTGCGAAGTCACCGATGTTGCGGCTGATCCGGTCGAAGCGGTAAACAACAATGGCCGCAAACGCGATCTTCTGCGAGTCCTTCATCATTTTCTTGAACTGCGGGCGCTCCAGATTGCCGCCGGAAAAGCCCTCATCCTCGTAGACCAGCACGTTTTCCGACGCATCCTCGCCAAAGTGCATGGCGATGTACTGGCGGCACAGCTCGATCTGGTTCTCGATGCTCTCGCCCTTGCCGGTGAATTTGGACTTGCGGGAGTAGATGACATATTGCTTCGGCGTATCTTTCGGTTTCATGGCGGCACCTCGCGTTATTCGTTAGGTTGGTAGATATATATATCGAATTGGAATCCATTTGAAAAGCTACCCAAGGGAAGAATCTGAAAATTTCTGCGGATAGACAGAGGTTTTTGCGCGCTGATCGTGCCAGTTCGGAGGGCATCACTCATGTGAATCGAGAAAATGATTGATGGAATGAGCGATGCGTGCTATTTAGAACATTATTGTTTTCGTCATCGACTGCATTCGTACAGTCGCGCCGCACGATTTTTGCGCTTCATTACTTGTCATACGTCAAGTTTGTTTTGCGTCACAGCTTGTCATATGACAAGCTGCATCATAAAAACCGCCGCCCCGAACGAAAAATCGGGACGGCGGTTTTGTTATGCAAGGCTTTGCAGATATTCTTCCACGTTCTGATACTGAATACCGTCTATCTCTTGGCTTCCCCCGCGATAGAGGACAAACTTCCCGGTGATCGGGCCGTAGCGGTGCTCGGTCTGGGCGCATTTTTGCTTGTCGATCAAATGGCGATACTGCTGCGGGACAGCTTCTTCGCTGTGCTTGATCTCGAAAATCCGGCAGGAGCCTGCCTCCGGGTCAAACACCACCATGTCAAATTCGCCCACAGGGAATTGCAGGACAAATACCTGCTTCTTGGGGTTTGCCAGCTTGGTTTCCAGCAGAACGATATCCTCCAGCATCCGTCCTTTGATCTCGGTCAGGATGCGCTGCTGCACAGCGGTGCGCTCTGCCAGAGACAGCGCGCTGAACGTCTCATCCAGCAGCAGACTGCGGATCAGCGCGTCCGCCTGCGCATAGCGGAGACCCGGCTGCGCGATCACCGTGCGGCTGGATTTCGTGCTGACATCCGGCAGGTGCAGCACATCGATCTCCCGCGTTAAGTCCAACAAGTCCAGATACTCCTTGATCTCCGCCGCGTGAACATCGTCCAGCGCCACGGTCTGCTCTGCCCTGTTGCGGATTTCCAGCAGCTTCCGCAGACTGTCGGTGACAAGCGCAAGGTCGATGCGGTCGAGGATGTCCGTCGGGTTCTTCCGATCCCGGCGCAGGTTGCTAGCGGAAATGCCGAGGTCGTGGGACTTCCAATCCTGCGCCAGCACCTCCAGCGTGAAGCGGTGGTTGATGTCCTCCACCACCCGGTTGATGGCGCTGGTCAGCTCATTCTTGTCGTACAAATCCCGCAAATGACGGAAATGCCCCTCATACTGATAGCAGCGCAGAGAGTGTTGGATGTTGCGGGCAATGGCGGTGTCCACGTATTCGTCGGTACTTTCCTTGCTGGCAAACGTGGAGGTCTCGTTGTAGTGAACACCGCCGAGACTCATGGTGCCGCCGTAGCGGATATACTCGTCGATGCCGTGGATGCCGAGGACGGATTCAAACTCTCGGTAAGGGATGAATGTGGTGTGCAGCAGGATGCAGCGGTCGTAAAGCTGCTCGTCCTCTGTAAAGAGGAAGCCCAGCGAGTCCGTGCCGGAGAGCACGATCTTCATGCCGCAGGCTGCAAACACGTCAGAAAACAGCGCCGCGCCCTCGATGAAATCCTCCATCAGCGTCACTTCATCGAGAAACACATAGCGGAAGCCTTGTGCTTCCAGTGTCTTGAGGTCACGGTTCACGTCTGCCAGCGAGTCTTTTGCGGTAATCTGAATGAACGCTGACTTGGCAAGCTCCGTGTCGCTCATCTCCGCAAAAATCTGCCGGATCATGGTGGTTTTACCCGTCCGGCGCAGGCCGTAGAGAATGAACACCTTGTCCTGCGGCTCGCCGCAGACAAAGTCGTGCAGTTGCCGGAAGCACTCGCGCCTGCGATAGCCGCGAACAGATGCCGCAAAGGAACGCAGCGTCTCGCCGGTGCGGACATTGGTAGTAAACGCAGCAGGGTTCGTAGATTTCGCCTTGGGCAGCTGCTTTTTCAGCGCTTTCAGCTCCTGTTCTAGCGCCTTCCGCCGCTCGATCTGAGCACGGAAATTCTCCAATTCGTCAGCAGGAATATACTTCTCCCGCCGCTTCTTGTTCTCTGTCCAACGGTGGTAAAAGTACTCCTTACCATTGACGGTTTTCTTCGTGACAGAGCCAGCGGGCAAAGCAGAAATCTGCTGTTCCAACTCCGCCACGCGGGTTTGCATCTCAGATAAGTCCATAGCGCACCTCCTGTGAGATACTATTCTATGTAGAATTATACCCCATTATACCCTTGAAATCAAGGGTATAATGGGGCGCGACTTAATTGACACCCCCAAGAGGTTTTGTAAGCTCAATCAAAAGACCAGTTCTCAATATTAAAGATCGTTCAGCGGATGCCATTTTTATTCCGATGTCATTTCATCAGGTGAAAATCAAGCTCAATTCTTAGTTCGGAATTTTCTGAGAATACAAAGCAACCTCTGTTATAATCAAACTTCGGATTTAATTTATGTATCAGCCGATGATGGTTGGGGCAAAGAATGATTATATTTGAAGAATCGTTATTTTGGAATCCGAAAAATAAGCAATATGATGCGCTTCGGAAATATCTGCATTAAATTCACGAAAAGCGTTCTCCCCACACAACTGGCAGCAGCCACCATAAAGCCGCTTTATAGTCATCCAGCAAATTCTCAAGCGGTACCTCAAACAGCTCCGCCAGCTTCTCCATATGCTCCTTCGGATAAAAGTCCCGCCCTGCCTCTTCGTAATGGATGTAGGTACTGCGGTTAATACCCGCATAGTCCGCCGCGTCACGCTGGCGAAGTCCTTTTTGATAACGATACCACCGCAGCTTGTCCGCAATTTCCGTGATCTCGGATGCGTCCGAAAACCGCAGATTGAACTTCTCGGCATCCAAAAACTTATGTGGGAGGACGACCGGAAACTTGAGAATTTGAAGCGGCGCAACTTTTAACGTACCTGCAACATTCGTAGCCAATACATAGCTGCGGACTTTCAGGCGGCAGAACATAGACCATTTTGCCCCAAAAGGTTCATGGTTTTCCACCTCAACCGCCGATTGTTCCGCTGCGATAGTATAGCATTCTCTATTCTCAATTTTTCATTTCAAACCGCCTGCGACCATTGCAAATTCCATCAAAATGTTGTACTCTTGATGTACCACCGAACAGGAGAGATACCATGAAAATTTTGCACACTACACCCGCGCAGGACGGGTTTTATATGCCTGCGGAGTTTGCACCGCATGAGGGCTGCCTGATGATCTGGCCGGAACGCGCCGACAGCTGGCAGTACGGCGCCTATGCGGCCCGGAAAGCCTTTCTGCGTGTGATCGAGACGATTTCCGAAAGCGAAAGCATGACCGTGCTCTGCTCGGAAGGGCAGTATGACAACGCGCGTGCGCAGCTGCCCGACCGCGTTCGTCTGGTCGTGATGGAGACTGACGATGCGTGGGCGCGTGACGTTGGCCCGACCTTTGTTATCAACGGCAGGGGAGAGCGCCGCGGCATCGACTGGGGTTTCAACGCGTGGGGCGGCGATGTGGACGGCCTGTATCCCTCGTGGGAGAAGGACAACCGCGTGGCGCGCAAGTTCTGCGACCTGGTCAGCAACGACGTATACGATAAACGCGATTTCATTTGCGAGGGTGGCTCCATCCACTCGGACGGCGAGGGCACCGCGCTCGTCACCGAAGCCTGCCTGCTGAGCGCGGGACGCAATCCCGATCTCACAAAGACTCAAATTGAGCAGGTTTTGTGCGATTATCTGGGCGTTTCCAAGGTGATCTGGCTGCCGCGCGGTATTTACAACGACGAGACCAACGAGCACGTTGACAATGTATGCGCTTTCACGGCTCCAGGCGAGGTTGTGCTCGCGTGGACGGACGACGAGACCGACCCGCAGTATGCGCTCTCCAAGGCCAGTCTGGATGCACTGGAAGCTGCGACCGATGCCAAGGGACGCAGAATCAGGGTGCACAAGCTGCCGCTGCCCAAGCCGGTGACCATCACCGCAGAGGAGTGCGACGGCCTTGACCTGTGCGACGGCGAGCCGACCCGCACCCCGGGAGAGCGTCTGGCGGCAAGCTACGTCAACTTCTACATTGCGAACGAGGCTGTTGTCATGCCTGCCTTCGGCGATCCGATGGATGAAAAGGCGCAGGCTATCCTGCAGGAGCTTTTCCCGACCCGCAAGGTAGTTGCGATTCCGGCCCGCGATATCCTCATCGGCGGCGGCAATATCCACTGCGTGACCCAGCAAATCCCGAAAATCTAACAGAAAGGACGAACCAAGCGGTTCGTCCTTTATTTTGCTGTTTTTACTTGAGCAGGCCGTTATCGGTGAAATAGTCGATCTTCATCGCGTGACGGACTCGATCGAGCGTACCCTGAGCGGTCTCAGCGGCGATTTCGCTGCCCTTCTTGAGAATCTCGTAGACTTCGGGCAGGCGACTCTCCCACTGTGCACGGCGCTCACGCATGGGCGACAGCAGAGACTGCATGACGTTGTTCAGGAACTTCTTCACCTTCACATCGCCGAGTCCGCCGCGCTGGTAGTGCGCTTTCAGCTCGTCAAGGTTCTGGTAGTCCGGCAGGAATTCTGCGAAGTGCTCCGGCTGGCAGAACGCATCCAGATAGGTGAACACGGTATTGCCCTCCAGCTTGCCGGGATCCTGCACGCGGATATGGTCCGGATCGGTGTACATGGACATGATCTTCTCACGAACGACCTCCTCCGGATCCGCAAGGTAGATGCAGTTGCCGAGCGACTTGCTCATCTTCGCCTTGCCGTCTGTGCCGGGCAGACGCATGCAGGCGTTGTTGGACGGAAGAACAATCTGCGGCATCGTCAGCGTTTCGCCGTAAATCGTGTTGAACTTGTGCACGATTTCGCGGCACTGCTCGAGCATCGGCTCCTGGTCCTCGCCGACCGGAACAGCCGTAGCGTTGAATGCGGTGATGTCCGCCGCCTGACTGATCGGATAGCAGAAAAAACCGACCGGAATGCTGGCTTCAAAGTTGCGCATCTGGATCTCTGCCTTAACGGTAGGGTTGCGCTGTACACGGGACACCGTGACAAGATTCATGTAGTAGAACGTCAGCTCGGTCAGTTGCGGCACCATGGACTGGATGAAGATATTTGCCTTTTCCGGGTCAATGCCGACCGCAAGATAGTCCAGCGCGACCTTCATAATGTTCTGGCGCACGCGCTCCGGGTGCTCGGCGTTGTCGGTCAGCGCCTGTGCGTCCGCAATCATGATGTAAATTTCGTCATATTTTCCGGAATTCTGCAGCTTCACGCGCTCGGCCAGTGAGCCGACGTAGTGGCCGACATGCAGGTTGCCGGTCGGGCGGTCGCCCGTAAGAATGATCTGTTTCATATCGTAAACGCTCCTTAAAATTCGTTTTTCAGACAGGTTTTCCAGTTTTCGGGCAGTTCCACGTTGGAGGAAATCCACATGGCGAATATGCCGTTGAGCATTGTCCAGTAGCGTAAAAGCCGCCATCGTGTCTCATCCTGCGGAATGCCTTGCTTTTCCGCGATAGCAACAGCCACACGGCGGAAAACGGAAAACGGCGGGTAGTTGCCCTCGATCGGCTCAAGCGAGAACGTCAGCTTCTGGGATGCGTTGCGGAAATACGCGCTGAAATACGTCGGGTTGCGCATGTAAAAATCCAGATAGGCGGTGCCGAGCTGCTCCATGGTCTGCGGCAGGCTTTCGTCCAGACCGCTGAGCGTCAGCTCGAGTGTGCGCGTCAGCTCCTGCATGACATAGGCACGGCAGGCGTCGATCAGGCGCTCCTTGCTGTCAAAATGGCGGTAGATGGCGTTGTGACTCACGCCGCACTGCGTTGCCAGCCGCCGGAGAGAAAGATTTTCGAGGCCGTCCTGCGAGATTAGCGTGACCGCTTCCTCCAGCAGCTTGCTTTTCAGATTTCCGTGATGATACTGATCGGCCATTTCCTCACCTCGTTGTTTGTTGTGATGGGTTTATTATAGCCTTTGATGTTGTCGGTGTCAACATTAAAATGTCACAACGATAACCAATTGCATTTGCGAAAAATGCGTATAAAATGACGAATTACATTATTATGGTGAGGATTTATCCTTGCGGTGCAAGACAGGATGTTGATGATGTACACACTGTTTTGCGGCAAAAAAACACCGATACTCTCCGGAAAAACGGAGAATATCGGTGTTTGCAGCTGCGGTTTAGTAGATTACGACAGTCGAACCAATCGGTACGTTGTTGTAAATCCAGTTGATGTCATTGTGCTTCATGCGTACACAGCCGTGCGAAACCGGATAGCCGCTGCTGAAGTCGTATTCGGTATCGGTGCCGGGATAGCACAGGCGGGAGTGGAACGCGTAGCCGGTGCCCGGGTAGAAGCCTACAACCGGACGAACCGTGTAAGTACCGGTGGTCCAGCCTGCCTTCAGCTTGTAGCTGACGGTGGTCACGCCGACCGGAGTCGGGGTGGAGGCAGCGCCGGTGCCGACGATAAAGCTCTTGGTCAGCTTCCAGTTGCCCTTGGAGCCGGTGAATACGTTTACATGCTGATAGGCGCGGTTGATCCAGACCAGATAATTGGTGTTGCTGGAGTAGCCCTTGGCGTTGATCCAGACCTCCTTGGTGGTCTTGGAGTAATCGTTGTTGGCCGCGTAGGACGTGGTGTAGTTGCCGCGGTAAACCGAGGATACCTGCTTAAGGATAGCGGCAGCATCGCGCTGTGCATACCACTCGGCAGAGTAATTCTCGATCGGAACGGTCTTCTGGGCGTAAACCTGCTCGGTTTCGCCGGTGGACGGGTTGTTGTAGAGCAGCTTGAAGCCAATCGCCGTGCTGGTCTTCATATTCTTGGTGAAGGTGAAAGTGCTGGTGTGGCTGGAGGTCTTGTCGTTGGTCAGCTCGAAGCTGTTGTTCGTGCAGCCCTTGATCGCGGAGCCGTCCTGATACCAGATTGCAGTGCAGGTAACGCCTTCCTTTACGCCGGAGAAGCTGACCTTGGCAGTCAGCGAGCCGCCGGCCTTAACCTTATCCGGAACGGTCATTGTGATCTGAACGCCATCCAGACCGGGATCGATGTTGTCGATCGTGTGGTCGGCCTTAGCCGTTACCGTGCAGCCGACCATGCGGGTGTCTACGGTGCCGATCTTGCCGGTGCCGTCAACCGTGGTGTTCTTGCCGGCCAGAACCATCGTGCCGACCGTGCCGGACAGCGTGATGCGGTTGCCGGAGCCGCGCAGTACGGAAACGGTATCCGCGTCGCCCTTGAGCAGGATGGTGTTGTTGCTGCCGGTGATGGTGATGGCATCCGAGGTCATGCCTTCGAGCACGATCGTGCGGCCGGAAGCGGTGATCTCGATGTTGGAGACTGCGCCGCTGTAGCCAACGGAGCCGCCCTTGCCCGCGATAACGAGCGTGTTTACGGACGAAGTGTTGTCCATCTTCACATCAGCCGTGCCTGCCGGATCAACAGCAAGCGTAGAGATGCTGGTCTGCTTGGTAGCATTCAGTACAGCGCGCTCCTCGCCCTTGAGGACGATGCGGTGCGAGCTGCTGACGGAATCGAGCGAAATTTCATTCGTGGGAGCGGCAAAGATCCAGTCGCCGTCTGCGACTGCGCCGGTCAGAGCGATGCTCGGATTGGTGAGTACGGTGCCGCCGGCCAACTCGGTCGGTGCGCTGTCTGCGTTGGTGGCAGCTGCAATGCGCACGATCATGGTGACGAACTGTGCACGGGTCAGCTTGTTCGACGGAGACAGCTTGGCAGCAGAGGTACCGTTTACAACGCCCTGGCTGATCAGAGCGGCAGCTGCCTGCTTCTGCTCGGTAGTCATGGAGGAGGTATCGGTGAAGCTGCTCAGCTCATCGGCAGCGGTCTCTGCGCGGTCGTACGCGAACGCACGAGCCATCAGCACGAAAGCCTCGGCACGGGTAGCTGCAGTGTCAAAGCTGCGGTTGTCGTTTGCGGTGATCAGACCGAGGTGGATGGCCTTGCCCAAATCCTCGCTGTACCATGCGGACTGCTGGCTGGCAGCCAGACCGGATACACTATCGGCCTGCGTTGCGCCAAGCGCACGGTTGAGGATAACGATAGCCTCGGAACGCTTGACCGAGTTGTTCGGCATAATTTTGCCGTTGATGCCCTTCAGAAGACCCAGCTCAACACCCTTGCGCAGCGAAGCGGCAGCCCAGTGACCGTCGATGTCCGGGAAATCCGTGGTTGTCGGCTCGGAAGGTGTGGTCGGTTCAGTCGGAGTCGTGGGTTCGGTGGGAGTGGTCGGAGTCGTGGGTTCGGTGGTCGTCGGAACGGCGGTCTGCTCCAGTGCAAACGGGAGCGGATCGAGCATCAGATACTGCGGCATGTACTTGGACGCACCGGCACGCAGCGGATCGGAATCGCCGCCGATCACCAGCTTGCTGTCGGAGAAGCTGTTGTCCACCAGCATGCGGAAGGTGGTGGTGCCCCAGTGGAAGGTGAGCCACTGCGCCTTGTCAGCGTCGTTCTTGCTGTCCGCGAGGTATGCCTTTACCTTGTTGTGGGCCTCGGTCAGCTTGGTCTTGCCGGAGTCGGTCAGGGCGATCTCAACGGCTTCTTTGCCGTTTTCGGTGGTCGCCTTGGCAGAGGCAAAATCTGCACGGTCGAACTGCCACTCCTCGTTCAGAAAGTCGGTCACACTGCACAGACGGCGGTCACCCAGACGAGCGGCCCAGTAAGCGGCAGTGTTGCCGGTAGCTGTTTTCGGAATGGAAACGGTGATCACATCGCCGGAAACGGCGGCAGACGCGCCGGTCAGACCCTCAAGCTGCATGCGCTGCGAGATGATTTTCTGCGCTGCTGCCAGATCGGTCTGGAGAGCGGTGTTGTCGTACTCGCTGCCGGTGATCGGCTTGAACGCAAACGTCAGCGCGTTTGCAGCCTTGGTGGTCGCCGAATCATTTACGGCAAAAGCAGTGGTGAACAGCATCATGGCGGCCAGCAGACCGCTGAAAATGCGTTTTGTCAACTTCAAAATACTATCCCCTTTTTGACAGTTGCAGAATGCGGACATTCTGCCTTACCTTATTATCATTACCTATATTTTACGTTCCTGACCATAGCTTGTCAAGACGAGTAAGGTTTCAGTTCCGAAACATTTCGCTGCCCGCTGGGGACGGCGTACCCACGCCGAGAGGGCAAGAGGGTAGAAACCGCAGGTGTCTACCCTCTTGACTCCCGTTTCCCTTGGGAGAGCACGGCGAAAATCGGAGAACTGAGACTCGCCAGGGGGAACGGCTGTACTGCTCAGCTTCCGTAGGGGCGGACCAATGTGTCCGCCCATTTCTCCACCTTCATCGCTCAAGCTGTATTCGTACTGCTACACAGGCGGTTCAATTTCCGCAGGCGCAACATAACAGTGTTGCGCAACTCGTTTGCACGTTGTTGTGCATGGCACCTGCGGATTTCATCCGTTGCAGAATCTATCTTGTAGGGCGGGATGACCCCATCCCGCCGTATGTAAATGGCAGCAAATCGTAAAAAACGGCGGGGTGAGGTCACCCCGTCCTACAATATAACGCGTTAAAGACTTGTGCGGCACTGTCATCCCCCAGGGGACTCTCTCTTACCCTTCGGGCAATTCACCTTGTGCCGCACCCTGCGTAGATTTAACCATATGTGTAGCAGTAAGCTGTCTGTGAAATGCGAAAAGGCGGAGAAAGACACGCTGCGGTAACCCGACTGCCGTTCCCCATTTTGCAGCGGTCGCCGGTCTCTGGTCTGCGCCAGACTAAGAAACAAAAGGAAGTGGGAGTTAAGAGGGTAGAAACCATTGGTGTCTACCCTCTTGCCCCGCCGCGGGGCGCGGCGACGTTCCCGCCGTCCGCAGGCGGCGAATCCCAATACTGGGAACAGCCATCCACGCTTTACAATCTGAATACAGCATGTTATACTATAAAATAAGCATAAAAACGACCCTTTTTCAAAGGAGGAAATCACCCATGCTTTGCAAAAACTGCGGCAAGGAGCTGCCGATCGCCGGAAAATTCTGCCCCTTCTGCGGCGCAGCTGTCGAGCAGACCGGTGTCAACGACGAAACAGCTGTATTTACCACCCTGCCGGATGATATGAAGGACCCTAAGGACCCTGTTGAGACCGGTCCGATTGACACCAGCGCGTTTGACGCGGCTATGCGGGACGAAAAGCAGCAGCTTCCGGTGGACGACACGGCCGCCGATCCGCTGGCAGACACCAATCCCAATATTCCGAATCCGAACATTCCCACGCAGGCTGCCATGCGTCCGATCGACACGCCGCCGGTCCGCCGTGCTGCGGGCACGCCCGAGCGCCGCACGACCTACTACAACGGCGAGGCTGATCCGAAGGATCGCGTTTACAAAAAGCCGTCCAAGGGAAAACGCGGCCTGATCATTGCGCTGGTGGTCATCATCGTGGCGGCTTTGATTGGCGGCGGTGTGTGGTATTTTACAAATTCACACAAGACCGACGAAAACCTCGTCATGGCCGAAAAGTACATGGATCGCGGTGACTTCGACAAGGCGCTCGAGTATTACCAGAAGGCGCAGGCGGAAGCCAAGGATCCGGCGGCTCTGGATGCGACCATTCAGCTGATCAAGGACTATCAGTCTGCCGAGGATTATGTGGGCAACGGCCAGTACACCGAGGCCATTGCGGCGCTCAAGCAGCTGCAGAACCGTGTTACCGACCCGGATTCCGCGATGTACAAGGCCATTGAGGATTTGCTCGATAAGGCGCAGTCTGCCCAGTCGGACGATCAGTTCAACTCCGATCTGGACGAGGCACAGAGCTATCTGGACGATAAAAAGTACGATGCTGCCAGCGGCAAGCTGGATTCTCTGGCAAATGATGATTCGCTGACCGATGACCAGAAAAAGCAGGTCAAGGAGCTGCAGAAGCAGCTTTCCGATGCACAGCAGCAGGAAAAGCAGCAGGAAGAGAGCAGCCAGAAAAAGGCCGAGCAGCGCGATGCGTTCAGCAAAAAGATGGATGAGCTGGAAAGTGACGATCTGAAAATTTCGTCGGCAGCCAACCAGGAGGATGAGCTGGCCATGACCGCAAGCTCGTTCGAGCAATGGGATAACCTGCTGGGTGAGATGTACGACTACCTTGCGACCGTGCTCAACGCCGATCAGTACGCTTCTGAGGAAGCAAGCTACAAGCAGTGGGTGCAGGAGCGGGATTCCGGTGCGGAAAATGCCGCAAAGGAGACCGAGGATGACACCGCAAAGCAGCTTGCATCCTACAGCTTTAAGCAGAGCTACACCAAAACACACTGCTATAAGCTGCTCGATCTGATGAACTGAACACAGGAATAACGAAAAAAGGACGCATCAGGCGTCCTTTTTGTTTGCCGCCAACGAGAAACAAGGGTGCAAAAAAGCGTCGCTTTCTTGCGAAAACGACGCTTTGCGTATCCTTGATTATAAAAAACGAATTGCTTACTCTGCGGTGTACGGCAGAAGAGCAATGTGACGTGCACGCTTGATAGCCTCGGTCAGCTGACGCTGATGAGCAGCGCAGGTACCGGTCATGCGGCGGGGCAGGATCTTGCCACGCTCGGACATGTACTTCTTCAGCTTGCCGGCATCTTTATAGTCAACGTGTGCAACCTTATCTACGCAGAATGCGCATACCTTGCGACGGCGACGGCCGCGCTGCGGGCGCTCTGCACGCTCCGGACGGGGAGTAAATTCCTTCTTGGTTTCTTCCATGATCACGTAACCTCCTTCAGTTTAGAATGGGACATCGCCGTCGTCATCAGCAAGCTCCTGAAAATCCGAATCTCCTGCAGGGAGATCGAAAGCCGGAGCAACCTGGGACGCGGCAGGCTCGGGCCGCATCTGCGATCCGTTGTCATAGCCGCCAAAACCGCCCTGATTGCCTGCATTGTAGGCATCGCGGGATTTCTTCGTTTCACCGAAGGAAACCTCGTCGCAATTTACTTCGATTGCAGTGCGGTTGTTGCCGTTCTGATCCTGCCAGCGGCGGGACTGGATACGGCCGACTACGATTGCCATAGAACCCTTCGTGAACCACTGTGCAACGAACTCTGCCTGACGGCCCCATGCGACACAGTCGATGAAGTCGGTCTGGCGTTCGCCGTTCTGATCCTTGCGACCACGGTCGATCGCAAGCGAGAACGAGCACACAGCCATGTTGGACTGGGTATGGCGCAATTCGGGATCGCGGGTCAAACGACCCATCAGAATCGCCTTATTGAGCATTGGTGTTCACCGCCTTAGTCGTCCAGGCAGACGATGATGGAACGCATGATGCCGTCCGTGATCTTGTAGATACGGTCCAGCTCAGCCGGGAAATCGGGCTTGGACTCAAAACGAACCAGCGTGTAAACGCCCTCCGTCTGATCCTCGATCGGGTACGCCAGACGGCGCTTGCCCCAGTCCTCGACCTCTACGTTCGTGCCGTTCGCCTCAACGAGAGACTTGAACTTGTCCACAACAGCGGTAGCCGCTGCCTCTTCCAGCTTGGGGTTAACGATGAAGATAGTCTCGTACTTGCCAGAAATCTTTGCCATATTCTTAGCACCTCCTTTTGGACTTTTGGCCCACATCCTTTGATGTGAGCAAGGATACTATACCATTATAACGGATACACGGAGAATGTCAAGAAAAATTTCAAAAAAATATTGACGAACTTTCAAAAGCATGATATACTGAGAACACTGTGAACGAGAAAAGACTCGTTCCGGCAGCAAATAGCTGCTTGTGTGGCTCAGTTGGTAGAGCAGCGCATTCGTAATGCGCAGGTCGCCGGTTCGAGTCCGGCCACAAGCTCCAGAATGTGTTGATGAAAGATGCAGCACCGAAAACACCGCACGAAAGTGCGGTGTTTTTTGCATATTTAACGCCGTTTCATGCAGGAAAAAGTTCGAAAAAACGCTTTTTCCGGAAAATCAGTTTTTCCACGCGAGAGGCGACATTTCAGAGATGCAGCGGAACTCTTTTATGGACTGGTGTGACTCGAACACCAAGGCTTAAAAACAAAGAAAACCAGCAGCCGCTGTATCACCCGTCCCTCTTCTGGCGTGTGAGGCAGCGGCTTTTCCTATCAGATAGGAGTCGAACACATAATCTGAAGTGGGCTCTATAACCTAATTGAAAAGAAAACGTTATACTTGATATGGACTTTTCCTGCTGAGTCGGTTACCATATTAAGTGTTCCGTGCGGCAGGTTCAGCTTTGTCCCGCAAGGATCGATGAAAGGAAAGGCAAAATCAATTATGAAACTGAAAAGAAATTCCCTGACCACGCTTCTGGTGGTCAGCTTCCTCCTCATGGCACTCTCAGGCTGCGGGCAGCAAGCCGAGCCGGATTCAGCGCAGCCGTCGCTGGAAACCGTAACGTACTCCAATCTGACGGACGCGGACTCGCGCAAGCTGCTCACAGAAGCGCTTGCAGATGCCAATGTGGATGAGACCCGAACGAAGCTGCTGCTGGACCGCGTGGATCAGTTCAATGCCAGCGTCAAGAGCGAATGGCTGACAGGCGGGTTTGAGAGCGCCGCTCCCACCGAGACCAGATATGACCCCTATGAGATGCAAGATCTGTGGACGGAGAAGAACGGCAGCTTCCCCGGCTATAACTGCCGGATCACGGCCTTCAGTCTGTTCGGTGAGTTCGTCACCGCCGGAGTAGATCAGCCGGAAACGCAGGGCGAGGACTCCCTCTTTATGGATCTTGAAACGCTGGCCGCAGATCCCGCCGTTCTCTGCGGAGACAGCACGTCCAAGTTCTGCGCATTGTTTGCACCGGTAACTGCCGCAGATACCACGGAGGTGGCGGATCAGGTCAAAGCGCTTCAGGCGGGCTGGTCGGAGCGCGGGATTTCCTTTGAAGACAGCTCTGCCCGTCTGATCTCCGTTGTCCTCCATGACCGATTTTCGGATACGGACAATACGCTGTTCATCGGGCACGTGGGCGTATTACTGCCGGCAGAGGACGGAAGTCTGTACTTCATTGAAAAGGTCGCCTTTCAGGAGCCGTACCGCCTGGTAAAGATTCAGAACAGAACCGAACTGAGCGATTATCTGATGGAAAAATACGATACTGCATGGGGACAGGATACGACACGTTCCTTCATCATGGAAAATGATGAACTTATGGATGGATACCGCCCAAACCCGTTGGACAGCGCGTCATAAGCAGCACATAGGGCAGGAAGCCTGCTTCTTCGGAAACAGACTTCCTGCTTCCTTTTACACCCCCACGTAGCCCCCTGTCGCGCCCTGTGTGGCCGATAAAGCAGACACTGCGGATACGGACACCCCCTGAGCAGAAAGCGCCGTGTAAGTCCGCAAACGCCGAAATAAAAAAACAAATCACACATGGAGAAAGCCGCCCTGGGCATCTGAGATTATCAGATGCCCAGGGCGGCTTTTTGCGTTGCCTGGCGAACGCCCGAATATACCAGAGATGGAAAAACGGCACTGACCCGCAATGTCATGTATTCGGCCGGCACTCTGCTCGGCGGTGAGGGGAAAGGTATTATTCTGGATGGTACCCCGGTAAGGATGCCTACTACACCGGCTACCACTGGACCAAGGCAATGTGTGATACCTGCGGCACCATGAACAGCAATGGCGGCATCAACGGCTATGGCTTTGGCCGCAATGTGTACAACCTGTACGATTGTGCTGCCGAGTTCATGGAAGATCTGGATAAGCGCGTAACATACGAGTACGCAGATGACACCTACCACACCGTCACTACCAAAGGCGGCTCCTACTGCTGTTTCTGCTATGGTACGATCTATGAGTCCAGTTCTAAGCTGGAGCGCCATAGCATGGTAACAGAAGTGCTGCCCCAGCCGGCGAATGGCCGCTTTGCAGTGGTGGAGAAGTGTAGCCTGTGCGACTATTGCTGCACAAGGGGCTGGATGACGGTGCTGAACGCCTGCGGGCCCAGCTCCGGGATACAGCGCAGCAAGGACGCCGGGATGAGTACGGTGGCGACAATATCGAGGATACCGCGGTCAGCGGCTCCAAGCGAGCCGCCGCGGAACTGTTGAAGCAGCGCAAGGAGAAAGTCACAGAGCAGCCGAGCGATCCTGCCCGGAATGGCGCGTCAGCACCAGATGCACACAGGAATGAAAGTCCCATCATCCGAACCAAAGATACAGAGTTCGTAGAGACCCAAACGCCTGCTGCGACGCCCCAGGCACAAGCGCGTCGCGCTGCGATGCAGAAAGCGGCAGCTGTCAAGACAAAGGACACCTATATCGAAACACAGGTGAAAACCAGTGTCACAGAAGCACCGGAGCCGCAGCGGCAAGGACAGCAGGCATTCGTCCGGGAACAGGGACGCAAGGCGATGCGGCGGACGAGGCTTCGGCAGACGGAGCAGAACAGACGGCTTCGGAATACATCACCAGGTCTCGGCACTTCGGAAACGATCGGTACAGCGCAAAATGCGGAGGATCTTTCACACAAAAGTATTAAAGAGAGGACCAGTATTCCGTTTCCGAAAGCTTCTCAAAAAGCGCTTTTGAAGAAAGACGGGCAGGCTGAATATTCCGTACAGAAGACCGCGCAGGCGGCAGGCAGGGCGCTTCGCGCGATCCTCGCCGCTGCCCGCAGTCTGCTTGCCGCCATGATGGCAGGCGGCAGTACGGTGGTGTCTATGGTGCTGGTGATCTGCCTCATAGGGCTTTTGATCGCCTCACCCTTCGGCATTTTCTTCTCTGGTGAGGACAGCGGCACAGGCTATACCATGCCGGAAGCTGTCCGTACATTGAATGAAGAGTTTACTGACCGGATCGAGAAGATCAAGGCGGAAAATCCGCATGATGAATTGGATATGGACAATGCCGGCAATGCGGCGATGATCGCTAACTGGCGGGATGTGCTGGCCATCTATGCGGTGAGGACGACTACGGATGATACCTCGCCGGATGAAGTCGCCACGCTGACGGCAGAAAAACTGGACATCCTGCGTCAGATCTTCTGGGATATGAACGCCATCTCTTATTGGGTGGAAACCGTCTCCGGTGATGAAGATGAAAGCGATACCGTCATCCTGCACATTACTGTCACAGTCAAGGATCATCTGCAAATGGCGGACGAGTATCGGTTCAACACCGAGCAGCGCAAGCTGTTGGAGGAACTGATGCAGCCGGAGTATCAGGAGCTGTTCATGGCGCTTACCGGCAGTTATCAGGATATCGACCTGTCTCCGGAGGAGATCCAGGAGATTATCAAAAAGCTCCCCACCGATCTCAGCGAGGAGCGCAAGCAGGTGGTGTTGACTGCGTATCAGCTCTTGGAAAAGGTAAACTACTTCTGGGGAGGAAAGAGCCTTGTGCTTGGATGGGACTCTCGCGGGGAACGCCTATGGAGGTGACAGCCGCAGGCAGCTCCAGCAGCGGGACCGTGCGTCCGTTCGGCTTAGATTGTTCGGGGTTTGTCGATTGGGTATTCTACAACCAGAGCGGAGGGCAGTACATCATCGGCCATGGTGGAGGGGCGTCTGCCCAGCACAGCTACTGCACACCCATCAGTTGGAACGATGCCCAGCCGGGCGACCTCGTCTTTTATCCTGGCGACAGTCATGTGGGGATCGTCTGCGGCTTCGACAGCAGCGGAAATATCCTCATCATCCACTGCGCCAGCAGCTCCAATAATGTGGTGGTGACTGGAAAGATCGGCTTTACTATGATCGGCAGACCGAGATATTTTACGGAATGAGAACTATGCTCGCAGCAAAGCAGATATGGTAAGGGTGCGTCAGTTCTGCATGGCAGACATCTACAAGGTCACTGAGATATCATTCGCATGGTAATCCGAATCGTATCCAAACGGTAGCCTAAATGCCACACAAGCAGCTATACAATATAGACCTTGCCATTTTGAGGCGCCTGTTTGGATAAAACTGTCACACCTTCAAAACAAAGTGGCTTTTATGAAAGTCAAGCAGGCCCTCATCCCGCATTTTTCCAAGCTCCAGCGACAGTCCACTGCGCTCCACGCCGAGATAGTCCGCAAGCTGCTGGCGGGAGAATGGAATGTCGAATTCATAGCCACCCCGGCGCTGCGCCTCGGCGGAAAAATAGGACAGCAGCTTTGCGCGCGTCGTGCGCTGGACCATGTGGGTGAGCTTTTCGTTGAGCCGCAGGTTCTTCTCCGCCAGCTCGCTCAGCAGGTTGCGGATGATTCGGTTATGATGGGAGCAGGCGGAGGGGCACATGCTCAAAACGCGCTTTATATGCAAAAACATCACCGTCACCGCGCTCTCCGCTTCTACGCTCACATTGAGAACCGCTCCCGGCGCGCAGGCGAACACCTCCGCGAAGGTCTGCCCCGGCCCGGACTTGGAGAGAATGTTGCGGTTCCCCCAGATGTCCTCCTGCACAATAAGGGCGCTGCCTGCCAGCACAAGCCCCACTTCATCCACTGCGTCTCCGGCGCGGAGCAGGCGGGAGCCTTTGGGAAAGGCATCGATTCTCGCACCAAGGCAGGAGAGCATGGCGGCAAGTTCCTCGTCGGAAATGCCGGAGAAAAGCGCCGCCGTATGGAGCAGCGGGAAAAATTCTTTCATAAACAATCCTCTTTCGTTGAAAATTCAACCGACTTGCTGATTTGATTTTAGTATAATCAAGCCACAAAAGCAAGGAGGCATTGCAATGAAACGACGGATCATCGAGATCGACGAAAATAAATGCAACGGCTGCGGCGCCTGCGCTGCCGCCTGCCACGAGGGCGCCATCGCCATGGTGAACGGCAAGGCGCGGCTGATGC